>Ga0209489_100098_pt1 | contig 121107 bp, 57 predicted proteins | sample SiratrowhiteBW_FD_187527 | JGI IMG/M metagenome (GOLD analysis project Ga0209489, IMG submission 187527) | Root nodule microbial communities of legume samples collected from California, USA - Siratro white BW (SPAdes) (version 2) | ecosystem: Host-associated > Plants > Roots > Nodule | place... | reverse complement strand
TATATATATATATATATATTCTTGTATTGGTACAACTAAGAGTTAGGTTATTTGCATGGTGTGGCGAAAGGATAAGTAATGATGTGCGTAACAATTTTGTGTACACTTTCAATAATTTCACCTAAAAAAGAACTTAACCTAAAGGGAATATGAATTGAAAGGGGGTTTGGTTAGCCTATAAGACCTGTGGAATCAAAGGAATAATGTCTCGTTTGAAAAAAAGTTGACCTTGAAAAAATTTGGATGGGTGTATTGCTATAGCTGAAAGGTAAAATCTCACAAGAGAATTTTTTATTTGATTGTTGTTTATGTCCTGAATAATGTATGATATCATTGAGGTAGTTATTTAACTGGAGGGAGAGTAAAAGGAAATAATCCACATTTGTATGTAACCATTTCTCAGACTACATAATATAGAACAATTAGGTTTTAATATAGATAAGGTTGGTGTGGTGCTTATGAAAACAGTTGGACTACTGTTTCCAAACCAGTGACCATGAAAGCGGGAGAATAAAACAAATCTTACATATGCATAATACAGAGTAGTTAATTAAATATAATACAAATACTCAAAAGTAACAATGATATTCGACTACTTATTCATGTTCACAATATTTTCTTAGATGGATGTTCAGAGTAAAAATGGTATAATTTACTAAAACGCAATATTACAATAGGTTTTTGTGTAAGAGTGGAAATACACCTAGCGTCTCATACATAGACATATATAATATAAATTCTTTGTTCATAATTAAGTTCTCAAATTAACAATTAAAATAAAAAATATTAATTTTAACGTCATATATAAAATTTAGAATTTGATCTAATTTTTCTTTATATCAATAATTATTATGACAAATTTGTAATATTAGAGACAAATTTTAGCCACATTATTTTTGTGATTTTACTGGAGTGTACCATATAAATTTAAACTTTCTAACTTTGATTAGTTTAAAGTCTAGCTTGAATTGGAAAGTGAGTGTTTTTTTTAATGATGGGTAAACCAATGCCTATATATAAAAAAAATAAAATACTCGACACATAATTAATTCAAAAGTTAGTGGAATAAAAGAAAGTTGACACAAAAGTCGGTTGTAAGATTGATAAATTTAATATTTTCTTTTAGTATTTTTTAACTTGTTGTCAAATATGATTATTTAATGTTTTCAAAAGGAAAAAAATTATTATAACAGAGGTTTGAAAGTTGGATAAGCTGCAGTTGAAGTTTTCTAATGTTGACAAATCAACTATCAATATCAAATCACTTCTAAGATTATGTGGGAAAAGCAAAATCAATAATTAAACGTTAAAAAATTCTCCAGAAGCTTTTCATACCAAACGAATTGAGGAGGAAAGTCAACATGAAATGCTGGTAATTTCATTCGAGTTGCATGTTGCAACAACTCCTTGTGAGCTGTGAAACAATCATTCAAATACGCTCGATCTGATATATATTGAAAATTTATGACGTGGATGAATTTAAGCAAATATTTGTTTTCAAGTTATAAGAGTATCTCTGGTAATATCCTTTAAGAATTATATTTTATTTGACAACAATAAAAAAATAATTCATAATAACCAATAATAATATTAAATGTAATAATTAAATATTTATAAGTGGAAGTGTGAATAATATATAATTAAATTGAGATCTTACAATATCTGAAGAAAAAGTAGACATAAGATGTTAAAAATAAGCTGACATATGCATAGTGAAACTTTAATGCTATTACTATACCTTAAATTAGTTTAATATTTTCTTCTCTATAAGAGTGAAAAAATTAATATGTAGTGTGAGAAAAAAAAAATAGTTGTTATATTAAAAGATGCTATATGACACCATATTAAGTAATTTTGTTGTTGTCAAAAAACAAATTGATATAATATATAGTTGCTACAACTTATTTATCTACATCTAAGAAAATATGTTTTAACCACAAAAAAAAGAAAAAATATTAGTCTCTAGAACACCTAGAAGCAATTATACAGAAATTATAAACACTCCTACATTTGAAGCATTTCCTGGGCTAGTGTCCCATATGGGAAAGAAAAAATGGAGAGTCCTTATTTTTCAATCTAATATTTCAAACATTAACCAGATTCTTAAGGAAAATATTATCCAGAAATAAAACTTAATCTCTTGTATAAGTTTTTCAACTGAAAGATTTTACCTTAGAACACACATATTCCTTTTATTCTAAATACTCCAAAAATACATCAAATATGACATTGCACAAACTTAATCAAGGTATATATAGAGCTATGTATAATACATTTTTCACTATACAAATTATATATCGAGTGCTTTTTGTTGTATATATTTATGGGCATAGGCTTACCCTTATCATTGCAAAAATATATATTTATTGACTAAAGTTTATCGGATACAGCTTAGGTTTTTGGACTTCACGTTTTATTTAACGATTTTTTTCATAATTTTACAATTTTAAATAATTAATAGAGATTTTTTGAAGAAATTGTTAAAAAATGAACTACAAGATATATCTAATGCAACGTAATAAATTAATTTTTTTAAAGTTCAAAATCTTAAAATTATTTTTAATTTTTTTATTTGTATTAGTGCTGAACTAATATTTCCTTAAATATTAGATGTTTGATAAGATTTTGATGATAATAAAAACTCAAGTATACATTTATATTTGATGACTTATATACATTGTACAATTAACATCATCATTATTATTATTATTATTATTATTATTATTATTATTATTATTATTATTATTAAAGCAGTAGACATATGATTCATGCAGACATAAGTTTTCTATTATTTACTTGTATGTTATTAATGTGATTAATTGATTTTATATCATATTGTGCTTTAATGTTCAAATTATTATGGAGTATTTAGATGTGATTAATTGATTTTATATCCTGATGTATTTTATGTTCAAATCTGTTCATAATAGAAATTATGAATAATTAGTGGTGATGAATAATTATTGGTGAGTATCCAGATATATAATTTCTCTATATTATTTTAAATTATTTCCAGTTTTGAGCTTCATATATCAAAAAGTTAAGATTACTCTGTTCAAGTATATCAACGACTAGTTTATAAAAAACAGATATAGATGAGTAGTTTCAAGTTGAAAAAAAAAAAGAAGCAAAAAGAGAAATACATTATATAATACATTAAAGAAAATATAGTGAGTGTCTATTGTGAATTTGCTATTGAGAGCATATAGAGTTTTGGATCGTTTAGGGTTATGTGAAACCAGTGTGTAATTATTGACCATTATGAACTAAACACTTGTGAGCTTTCATTGTTTTCTGTTTGAAGAGTGTTTTTTTTTTATTTATACTTATAATTTTTTTCACACTGATCTCCTTTATTCATTCTCATATTCTCTACTCATTTTCATCTCCTTCATCCACATCTATCTTCTCATCTCTTTCATTCATATTTATTAATTTTATTCAAATTCATCTCCTCTATCAACATTGATCCTTTATCTATTCTTTTGTTCAAGAGAAAACTTTGATTTTTGTAAAAAAATTATTGTTATTATTAAATTATTTTAAATTAAAAAGTCAATCTAGAAATTAATGATGAATTAGTATCTATTTACTTAATGTTACTTGAAGTCGATCTTAAAAACAAAAATTAATGAATTAGTTTCAATAATTTTAAAAAATCGCACATAAATACAATACGAATCTGACTATATGAACTATTTAACGTTAACTTTTATTATTAGCTTTGGTTAAATATTTGTTTTCTTGTAAATGTAGTGATGTGTCCCAATGGCACTTTTATTATAATGATATTATCTCACATTAAATAAGCTTATGAAGAAATGAAGAAATCCACGTGAAATCTGTTATTTAATAAAACCGTACAGAATTCACCTAAACCGCCAAAGAAAATATTAGTTGTTTTAAGAGATGATCCAAAATCAATGTCACTATCTAATATTGGTTTCTTAGATTTGGTTCGCTAGCTTTAAATCCTCGCTTTGGAAGAAATGAATAATCTCAATAAAATGGTGAAAAAAAGGTCATGCTTAATAGTACATGTACAGATATGTCAAGTTGTGAGTTTCATGAAATTGATTCTTTATTTTATCATTATAAATTAGATGTCTTGTATTAATAGTCAAATAAAAGTCTTATAAAACCTACTAACGATGAGACCAAGAGAAGCCATTTCCCACTTTGTCATAGGTATTCATGGAGTCTTCAACATTCGAAAAATTTTATAATAATAACTTGCTATATTTTTCAGGTAATAAAAAATAAAATTAATAATTTTGTTTTTTCTTAATAAAGCTAAAATTATGAAAAAAGTAATATATCGAATTGTATTAAAAATAAAACTACATTTACATATTAACTATTAAGAAAAGGATTGAAAACTCATTTCTATGCGTATAAATTAGTTACGAATTTATTAATTTTAAAAATTAAAAGACATTTTGCAGATGAGTAGAATGATTCTATTCACATATTCAAATCTAAGGGGATTTTGTGTCCCTATTCCTATCATTACGGGAAAACAAATCGCTAAATGACTTAAAATATTTTTTTTAATTCTTTAAATTTAGGTTGAGTTTTGTTTGTTATTTTTAAATTTAAAAATAGCATATTTTATTCTTGTAATTTGAAAATAACTCGCTTTAATTTTTATGGGAGACTAAAATAATCATAAATTAGGGACCGATAATGAGTTATAAATTACAAAAAAAAAATATTTTAAATTTGAAGGACTAGAAAAATTTATTCAATTTAAAAGAAAAAAATAAATACGTAATTTCTCAAAATTTTTAATCACTAAAAAAAATATACGTCATCCTTAAAATTTGTATCAAATTAGAGTTGGTTCTATTCTAAAGTAAGCATTAGCTAATTAAATTCCAAATTTTGGATGTTGTATGTTGATAAATATAAGGAGGCACACCTAAGCTGATAGCTTCAAAAAGAAAAGAAACTCTGAAATGGAATTACTGTAAATTAATTGTTAGATATTTATGTGTAAGTCTAAGTCTTACATAGAATAAAAATAAAAAAATTAAACAATATATAAGAAAAAAGACTACAAACCCAATGTCTTAAGATTATGAGTTGAAGATGGTATCAGAGTCAATGATTTTTAACTTAGGACATAAGTATGTGAGCGGATATAATAAATATGTGAATGAGTATAATAATTATGTGAAGTTGTTCATTCTCCCAACATTAATGATAAATGAGTACAACAATATTCTATTTAAAGAATTTACAAATAATTAATTAATCATCAACAAACTACATATAAATATTTGCTCATCAAAAATCTCTCACTGCTCAATTAATTTGAAGAATAGTTATTAATAACCGATATTAGTTATACGATTACTTATAAGAATATAATATTATTATTTTTTTCAAAACCTCTTTAGTTAAATTTGAGAACATAGAAAAGTTAAATAAGCTTCCCTAATGAGTTACAAGCCAAAACAACCTTTTGCTAAATCACCCAAGAAACGAAGTGAGCCAAACAAAAGGTTTAACGGCGTCATTGACACTTTGGAAAATGGGTCTTCATTATCTTGAGGCGAATAAACCATGCACGGAGATCACATCAACGAGAACAACTTTGCCATTAATTATCAATGACAAAAATAAGAAAAGGACTAAAAAAGACTTAAAGATTTGGTGGTGCGCAAGCTCAAAGCTAAATAATGATTGACAATTGTATTATCAACTCTAACCAATCCACACATCCATTTGAATATTGAATGCTCTAAGCAAAATCTCTAATAATGTTTACATATATGAAAGAAACGACTTGATGAAAAAAATTCATTAAAACTGAGTAATCAACATCATAAAAAATTAATAATTAACATATAAGATAAATACTTCATTGTCCATCCTTGTATATAATTTTGAACAAGATATATGTTATGATAGAAGGGTTTTTGATTTTGAATGTAAGAACAGGAAGAAAAGGGATAGTTGGTACTTGTGCCTAGTTTTAGTTGCAAGTAATTATGTGTTGTTATTGTCAGGTGGATTCTATATGAGGCATCCAAGTTGGCTTAATGCTCTATAGTTTCTAGTTGGACTCACATGAGATATACGCCAACTAAATACCAGACATCAAGAAAACTATAAAAGAATGCAGCCACATAATTGATGCTTCCCTTGCTAAAGCTAAGAAACTCACAGCCAAAATGTTATGCACCTTTCAAACTTCCACAGCTTTTTGCTTTGCCTTTCAAATGAACTTTGCGAAAAATACAAATCAATCAATAGAAACTGAGATTTTGGTCCCTGATTGTTCAATTCAAGTACATTACCTTAAATAAAAAGCATAATTAAACTGCATCTAGTGGTATAAACATATGCACGTATCCAAAGGTGCAGTAGAAAACTGACACATTAGGAATTCAAGGGGCTCGCACTATTACTAAGATTCTTTCCTTCTGTAGCATCCTTATACATAAGGTTATAGATATATAGAAAAGAAATCCTAAACGAAAGAGTTGTGATCAATATGTATAAACATGTGGACGATGTCCGCAACAGTTTGAATGAAACAAGAAACTAGGAAACCAACAAATTATGTAAGGGAATTAAAGTGAACTCATTAGGGTTTTGGCCAATACCAATTTGTTTTAGCGGTACAAGTTTACATGTACACCACCTCGTATTCAGAGCTGTTATTGCATCTGCATTCCAAAGTACTTGCACTCTTCGAAAGCAACAACATCTCCAGGAATATTTCCTTGTCGGCAACCTTCATAGTCAGAGACCAAAGGTGAGTAAACCAAAGAGCTCATGTCACCCCAACTAGTGCTTTCTGTTGAAGTTGTGTTGCTGCTACCACCATTGCTCATCACGTCCATGGATTCCATTCCGTAGTTAAAACTCTCCATTGATCGATCCATTTGTTGCGAGTTCACGCAGATCAGTTCACAAAAATCACTGGGGAAGTTTTCAAACTCTTGAAATATATTTGACGGCTGATAAGTGACGCTATTGTTTTCATCACTCACCACGGCCACATGATTTACCATGGTTGGAAAAACCTGGTTTGGCAGGGAGGGAATTTCACATGCATTGGTGTATGGCTGCTGCTGCTGCTGCTGATGATGATGATGATCGTTGGAAAATGTAATTCCCTCTAGTTTGTTAACCATCAAGTTTCTGAGAGATGTTTGATTGTTCAGACCATAGTGTTGAAAGGAAACATCAGTCACTGGCATAGGCACAGAAGAATATTCGGCAGACCAATAGGGAACTTGATTGATGACTTCAGAAGCAGCTATCAAATTCTCGGTTTCTCTTTTCACATCTTGCTTCTGCTGATTGCTGCTGACACGGCGAGCTTGAGCCTGTTGTTCCTTCCTTTGTTTGCCAAGAAGCTTCTTCTTTAGCCTAGTGTTCCAATAGTTCTTAATATCATTGTCTGTGCGCCCTGGTAACTGTGCTGCTATAATTGACCACCTGCATGTATGTATTCCAACGAGTTCTAAGCGATCAATTAATTGGATTCCAAATTTACATCACACACTGCTAATTAAGTAACTTTAATAACAAATTCAAATTAATTTTAGCAGATCAATAAGGAACTTATTCGATTACCTGCTTCCAATACTGACATAAAGGCTGCAGATGATGTTGTCTTCTTCTTCTGAGAAACCCCCATGTTTGATGTTTGGGCGAAGATAATTTAGCCATCTAAGTCGACAGCTTTTCCCACACCTCTTAAGGCCTAAACCACACACACACAAAGCAAATAAGAAACAACCTAAAGAATTCTGTGTTCTAAAATGAGATTGGCAAGTTAAAAATCACATGTTTGTAAAGTTAATCATTATATATGTAATTTGAGGCTTGATTTGCAGTAATATTTAATTGGTAGGTGTTGATTGATGAATACACATGGAGAGCATATATATACCTATTTTCTGGGGCAAGGCTATCCAGTTGCCACCAGTACCATGCTGCTCAATATAAGCCTTGAGTTTAGCATCTTCTTCAAGTGACCATGGACCTTTCTTCACGTTGGCTTTGTCACAACAAGGAGCCCTTCCCATTTCTGCTGTGCCAGTTGGTCTGAGTTTCAAGTAAGCCAATCTTTGTTATGAGTTGATGATAATGATGATAATGGTGTGTTATGTGTATATATATATTAAGAGGGGGTGAAGGAGGAGAGAGAAATAGCCTGGAGAAGGAGAGGGAGAGAGGGAGAGAGAGAGCTTTGGAAGGTTTCAAAAAGGTGAAGGAAAGAAAAGATATTCCTTTATGCCTAAAATAATGGATGAATTGAAAAATGCAGGAAATAGACCCTTATTTTTGTTATTGTCCTTCTTACTACGTAGTCTATATAATTAAAAATGGAATAAGAAAATGTTTATAGAAAGCATGAAGAAGAATAATGTAAGTCCTTAGTTATGTATCATCATGCAGTCTCTCTCATATATTATTTTGTTGAAGTAACGGGGATATGAATTATTGTTGTGGAAGGGTGATGATAAACCTCGTGCATGGTGCAAGCAGTGGGACCAAAGGTGAAAGGTTAAAGTGGTTAAACCTCATTTCGTTGAATGGTTCTTTCTTTGATTACGTAATGCCTAGATGAGAAAGAACCAGAACGTGTGTACATGTTTGTCATATGGAACAATCTCTCTCGCCAGAAACCAAAATCAGTTCAACAATTCACTCGATTTGGCCATTCATGATCAAATTATGAGGACAATATGTGTGAGACTTGAATACTACACAACTTTTCAAACCTTTAGCAATGCTAAAAAATGAAGTTCTGAACTGTATATTGTTCAGTCATTCAATCATATGGATAATCTTTCCACATTTGAAAGATAAAGGTGGAAAAAAGCATTCAGATTTGTATATTTGTTTTGTTGTTTTGAAATAGATTAAATCATTAATAAAATAATATGGAAATAACATTAAGCTAAATCTGATTGTTAGATATCTTGTGTAATGAAAGTGATATATACCAGAAGTTTCATTACATCCTCCCAATTAAATGATAAAAGGACAATCTCACGTAAATTAGGGCTAATTAATTTGGATGCCTTCTGCTTCTCTCTCGTTCTGTCACTCACATACATATAATAGAAAGGAGTAATGTGTTTAAGATTTTTTTTTATTGTCAAAATACTTATGTTTTATTTTTTTTATTCTATAGAAAATAAAGAAATAACGTTTTATTATTTTTCTAGTTCTTACGTTAACTTTTAAAAATATAAAATAAAATACGGTGATACTTTTTCACTTGTAAATAAAAACAAAGATAAAAGTATTTTCTCAAATTAAAACTATTATAATCCGTTAATAAATCATGATTTTTTTAATTACTCAAACTAAAAAATATCAAGTAAAAAACTAAATTTAAGTTATGTTTAAGATACAATTAATTGGATTAAAAAATATGTATTTGTTACAAAAATGTTTCCCTTTATTGATTTAGTTTATATACAACTTTAGTCTCACTTTTTTTGGCAAATGAACTTCTTTTGTTTTTAATTTTTAGTATCTTTGGTCCCTCAATCAAAATTTCTTCTATCTAGAACCCTTAAATTCTCATTTTATACCAATATTTCGGACTTGTGATGAATTGAGTAAGTCATTTTAAAAGTTAAGCAGAAAGTTAGCAAACATTTAATGAAGTTAGAAAAACATTGTAGGGTGTGAAATTAAAGTTTGAAAAAGGAAGATGCGACTTTACTTTTGCAAAAAAATTGATGTTTTAGTTGGTAAGTTTTGAGTAAAAAAAAACAATTTAGTCCAATCAGGGTATGGAAGTTTTGAGTAGAAAATTATATTTTAAAATTTCTAAGTCAAATTAAACAGATAGAGAAAGATTAATTTTGCTTAATTTTAAAAATAGAGAAATTTAGTTGTCTAAACATATTTAGGAGTCCGAAAATCGCTCATAATTAGAATACTTGATAAACTTATATCGTTTTGAATTAGTAGCATATGTATCTTTATACCATTGTTTTTAAGTAATATATATGCAGTTTCTTTAAATTAAAATAATTCTTTAAGTATAAAATATATATTTCAAATTTTAAGCCCAGGATGAAAAACGTTTAAACATAATTGAAGCAGCGGGTGGTATATATAGGAAGTTAAAGATGATTTGTACTATATTTATTTTCTTTTTGTCACTATTTTATAAATTCAAAATTAATAAATAGGAAATATCTTTTCTCTTTTCTCTTTTATTTTTCATTCAATTTAAATAATTATTTTTCTCATTTCATTTCTTATTTTTTTTCCCTTATGCTTATTTGACATAAAAAAACATTAAAAAAAATAGAAAAAAGGGACAGAGCAAGAAAGTTTCAGTGAAATTCTTCAAATGTTTCTTTAAGCAGAGAAAAAGAATATTTTTTTGTATTAAATTGATAAACTTTTTTATCATAAAATAAATTAATTTAATAGTAGTTATGTTTCTATTTATTTGTTATCAAATAAAATGCAATACTGCGTCGTCATTTAAATAATAAAAAGGTTTTATTTTGTTTTTTTTCATTAATTCTATCTTTATATTTAAAAGGAAAATGATCTTAAACATATCACTGGTATTCTATCTTAGAAGCCTTTATCCATAAAAAAAAAATGAATTACTTTTTGGTGTATGCAGGTAGCAACAACTAGGATCCCACTATCACCTCTCTTACGTCATGAATTATAACTTTATAAGGGTACCAGTGAACATAGTTTTCTCTCTTCTTCATTATTAATTATCGATATTAACGAGTATTCTGTAGGTTATAGGAATTTTGTTAAGATTTAATCGATTTTAAAAATATATAATTGGAAGGTGATTTAAGTAATAAAAAATATTAATAGTAATACTCTTAATTTTCTTAAAAATTAAAATCATGGCACGTATACTGTTCATAAATAAAGTAAATTTATTTACTTTTTATAAGTAATATAATATAATTGTTTCAATTTTAAGTTGACTAAAATTACATCCTTAAGATTAATTACTATATTTAAAGTATTATTTACTTTTGAAATTGAGTAATTCCATCAAAATTTTATTTAAAAAAAAAATTCAAAGAATTAGAAAAAAATAAGTATAAATTGTTTTACACCTGAACCCTAAGTTATGGTGGACTATTTCACACTTATTTAAACAACAACAAATTGTGAATATAAAATTAAATTAGAGGCTTGATAGATATTCAACCACGAGTTTGACCTAGCATAAACAGCAATCACAATTATCAACATAATTCTAATAGAGAAAAAATACATGCAATTATTTGACTAAGTGTTTTCAATTTATTTTTTAATTACCTCGACAATTAGTGTAATAAAGTTTACATAAAAAAACAACATACTTTACCAAATATAATTTTTAAAAAAAGGTACTAAACATAGAATGCATTTTAAATGGATGAACACAGAAAGTGAACGAAAAGGTGGTGAATTTTGAGAACAGTATGTGTTAGGAGATGGACTTAATGTGCATAAAGAAAGAAAAGAAAAGAAAGTTGTGGAAGAAAAAAAAAGTAGCTAACTTTTCAACAAGTGAAGGAAACGGTCTTGGTGGCCAACCACCATCATTTCTTCTCTCACTTCTTACTCATTTTCCTCGTCATTCCGCCATAATCAATTAACCATGGTTAAATAACTCTGCCTTTTCTTTTCAACAAGGAGAAAAAGTACAAAGGAAGAGTTCCTCTATTTCCACGTTTTGCGTGCGTAATCGTAGACCTAGTTTCAGGTGTGAGACACAGCCTTTTTGACACAGTCCAATCTTTGTTTCCATCTAGGTTTCACTCAACTAAGCAAAAACACAATACAACATGTACAAAGGAATCCATGTTGCCATGAAGAAATATTATAATTGTTTTTTTCTTTTCCTTTTAGTCCATGGATCAATCATACATTAGTAATCAATAATGAAACTCGTGATACATAAACACAATTATTGCAATAATAGCGACACTATCAAGAGTCATCAACTATGTCATCTTCCAATATTGTGTATGATGTTAATTTGGGGAGTTAATTTTCAGCTATATATAAGTTGCCCCTATTTTTGTATTCAAATAAGAGTTTCTAGAAAATCTTTTATGCATAGGGTGGTGCGTGGTTTTGTTGTTTGTGACCAGATTGTGACAGAGAATAATTGTAACTATTGTTTCAACTGTCACATTAACTCAACACTTGTTCAACAACAAGACCGAGTGTGACGCTGAAAATCCATATGTATGAAACGGCCAACAAAGGTTATAACATAAGTTACAGTTGCAGTGAGACCAAGTGAAGGTTGTTAGTAGCTAGCCGCGGCGAAGAATGTTCTATCAACAATGAAAATGTCTAAAGAATTAGTATACTCCTTTTTATAAGATAAAGTTTATCATGGAAATTTAGAATTGAGTAAGAGATTTACTGAAAGCCAACACTAGAATCATATGAGTCATTGACCCTTCACCCCATTACATTGCAATTTTGTTATCAGCCCCATTACACTGCAATGTTGCAATCTTTACAAAATATCTTGCATTTATATTTAATACACTCAGCAAAGTAAGTTTCCTTTCTTCATTCTAGATCTATTCAGTGCTAATTGTTTATAAATTTAGGTATGCTTGTTAGAAATTAATAATAATTATTAATTGTGATTCTTTCATTTCAAAAAGAATGCAATTCTGAGGTGAATTAAAAATAAAGAGAAGATGAATTCATGTTACATAAACAAAAGCAAATGTTATCTTAAAAGTTGATTTTCTAGGTTTGAATTAGATCTAACTTCAATTCTTAATGCAATTAAAGAAAATTATTGAATATCTTGAGTCTTATCAAAATCCACTTATTTTCGTAATAAAAAAGGTTATGTTGAGTGAGGTACACGGTTTCTTGTTGTGGTTGGTTTGTGGGGAAGATAGAAAGCTTTAAAATGAGAATGGAGAAACAGAGGTCAAAAGAAATAGGACATAAGAGACAAAGGGTGAGATATGAGATTTACATTGACATTTGAAAAAGAAAGCATGGTGTGTGAGTTAATGAATTGTATCCACATTGATAGTGGCATAGTCTGCGGATTAAGAGACACCTATGTAACACAGACACCTGTGTACCACATATAGGCGAAGGGGTAACTAATTCTTCGTTCTCCGTCTTATTTGATTCCAACAATATTACTTTATTATTGTTATTATCATTTCAATACTGATTAAAAAACATAAAGAGTAAGCACGTATATCATTTTTATCCTTCTTTATTTTTTTCTTTCTCTGTTTCAACAATGCTCAGAGTCATGTTTACGATAATGCTAATTGGATTAGCTCTTTTACTTTATTAGGGGAATTCACTTAATAAAAAACCTTATGTTAAGAAGCAAATTATGTCTTTTTAATTTCTACCAACAATTCTTCCAATAATTTTTACGAATTTCTATTTTAATGCGAATCGTTGCTTTCATGTTTAAACGTCTTTAAATTAATCAAAATATTTTTCTAAAATTATTATAATTTTATTTGAAATTTATATTTCAAACTTAGAAAAATTACTTCTAAAAAAAAATATTAAGTTTTATTTTTCAATATAAAATCAACTCGTTTAATATTTCTGTTTAATCCAAAAACAACAAATTTCAAGCTTTTAATATAGCAGAAAAAAAGACAAAAAAAAAAAGAAAAAACTATGAAGACAAGGGGACCCTTTTATAGAAAGAGTGAAAATCATATAGATAGGATGATATTTTTTATTTTTGAAAATGAAATATGTAGCTATACCTAATAGGGTAATATTATTTATCAGTTCGTTTTTATTTTATAAAACGATACTATTAGCCACTTTATCTTATGATTCACCTTGCTCTGCCATACCAAATTCATGTAGTTTTTTTTTTCTTGTATGCCTTGTGATTTAATGTATAAAACAACAAACAAAATTAATAAAACATAAACAAATAAAAAGAAAGAAATGAAAAATTAAGGTGGGAATAAAACACTTCAAGAAGTCTCACCGTTTCATCCATAAGAACAGAAATGGGAGTCTCAAATTAAAGGATCAATCCACATGACTGTAAAAATTTCAATTTCAAACTGCCTAAACCATCAGTCTAACGCTGTAATACCAAAATAATAAAAACTAAAAAAAAAATAAACAAAAGTAACCCATGAAAGATATACATTCTGAGAATACTGGATAATCACTAGATCATTGCAATTGCACCATCAGGGAGAAAAAAAAAACCATTCTAGCCATTCCACCAGTGTCTATCTAAAAAGTTCTGCTGTCCTTCCACCGGGTCAGCATCAATTCCCTGCCCAACCATCAACATCATCCGTTTAGGTAACAGCCACCCTACCACGAAATAAAACTAAACTCTAATTTGGTCCTTAGATTGTGTAAAATGTCATGGTCTAACTTTCACTTGTAATACGTTGTACTTGTTACTGCGCATGTCGTGATAAAACGAGTGGAATTTGAATTCAAGATAACAAATGGGTTCTGTCAGTTTGACTCCTGAATGCAGGGCTAATTTCGTTAATGCCATGTAATTCCAACACAAGATTGCTCTATGCTAACTAATATTATACAATCGATTATAAATTTCTTATGCACCCTATATTCATCTCAATGTAACAAATTCTGGAAAATCCATTTCAAAAGTGAATAAAAAATATCCAAAAATTTTATCAGGTGCAGGAAGAACCACCCAGATATTGTGGCATGGTACATTATCAACTAACTTTCAATTTGAAAACTTTACTTTAGGTTATTAACTAAGGAGAATTGAACCATTTCCTATCTAGGAAAGGAATCAACCGAGAAACATAAGCTCAAAACCTATGGGTAGTTCCATCATGGCAACAGTTTTCGCCGGCTTGTAAAATATAAAAACTCCTGCACATCAGTTGAGCATGTTTAGCACCTCAACTTTTCATGCTTCTACACCTACTTTTCTACTCTAAGCTCACACACTAGTGCCATGCCCTTTTCTCTACATCCACCAAAAAAAACTTTTAAAAGAAAAACAGGGTACACAATTAGCGCGTTTAGGAATTTTTCAACTAATAAAAAGACAAATAATTCACTGACAATGATTTCTTCAGCTGACGAGCCGACCATACGTGCTTGTTACAGCCTTGAATAGCAACAAATACACCGCACAGTACTATCTACAGCAGCTAATCATATATATCTGATAGCAAAATTTTAAAAGCAACTTCTAAAGCTTCGAAATTTTAAACGCACATATGTTTTCAGCCAAACATGCAACTTGGAACTATTCCTATTGCGCTTATCTCAGCTCAACAGTCCAATTCATCTCATCCGCCGTGAGACCCATCTGTAATCTGGTTAGGACGGTATAAAGTTGCTGCGAAACCACACCAATACCATCCCCATATGATACCCTGAAGAAATAAAAATAAAAGAAAAACGTCAATAACTGATTCAAACTGGCTTTATATTATAACCAATGATTGGCATAGAGTTTCATGAAAAACTCGGTTGACAGAATACTCGGTTTAAAGCTGGGTTTGGGGCTGGTGGGGAGGGGGGATCAATGACGAACATCTGACCATTTTTTTTTTCGTTACTAAATTACAAGTCTTTGCTTTGTTCTCAGTTAAATATTTGTTAACGTACAAAATGCAAATTGTCTTTCGCAAATATTACAACGTACCTCTTGCCAAGATAAGTAATACTGCCAACAGGTGACACAACCACAGCTGTTCCCGTGCAGAAGACCTCGTCAGCCTCTAGCAATTCATCCACTGATACGAATCGCTCCTCAACCTGCACACGTATCAGATGAACCGTGGGAAATTCATAAAAAAAATGTGTACCTAATGCCATTAGAAAAAGTAAAGAGTGGTGTACTCTAAAGTCTAAATGAAAACTGTAACCTCTATCCTGTTATTTTCCAGGTGAGAATAAGGAAAACTTGGCAAGAATCAACGGTTAAAAAACAAATAAGCAGGGAATAGGAGTAACGTAAAACACCATTTAGGTGGTCAATGCCTAAACGAAGGGATAAAGAGTACTGTGGTCCCCATATATAAGAACAAGAGAGATATTTATAATTGTATAAACTACAAAGGGATAAAACTTATCACAGTATGAAATAATGGGAAAGTGTAAATGCGTATAGAATAAGAGAAGATAATGGAATTGAAAAAAAAAAAAAAAAAAAAAAAATTAAAAAAAAAAAAAAAAAAAAAAACATATGTCAATACTGTCTTTCTGCAACAAAAGATATTTATGTCAATAGAGAAAAATTCTTATACATAATTTTTATTAAATTGGAAAAACATGACTGAGTGAAAGAGAAGTGTTGTGGAAAACTTTGAAAAAGAAAAGTGTTCACTTGACTCATTTTTTTATTATACAACATTTATGATGGGATTACTACTAACGTGAGAACTCTAGAAGATGAGGGTAAGGATAATTTGTAAGGATGCGTCTACACCAAAGTTTAGTAACAAATCCCTAGTTTAATCCAGTCTTGGATACAATGTGCTTAGTATGGACACACAAGATTATCCCTAAATATATGCTTTTTGGATATGATTTGAAGAACGAAGGGAAGAGATTAACTCTAAACTAGCTTTGGAGACAGATATCAGAATCAACAGATTATCAATTGAGCTGGGGTGAGACAAACTACACGCATGGCAACTTTAGCAAAAACACGAGGAAACTAGCTTGGACATAAAATTGGAAGAAGTCATATTACATGTTTCAAGGTTTATGGACATAGCATCTATGTTATAAAGTGATGGAAAATTAATGAAGATGGCACACACAGGATACAGGTTGGGCGGTTAAATAGAGGAAGACATGGGGCATTCTGATTGCAAAGTACCTACCAAGATTCTATCTTACTGTTATTTTACTTCCATAATTTATGTAACTGTATGTTCATCTTCAAAGGGACAGAAGAAAAAAGTGAGAACAGCAAAAGTAAATATGTTAAGATGAATGTTAATCACAATAAAGGACATTATACGGGATGATTGTATACATCAAGATATTGGTGAAACGTCTATTGTGGAAAATATGACAATTGGATAAAGTGATTAGACACATGCAACGGAAAGAAGGCCAATAATAAAGGTACTAATGAAAATAGTAGATAGTATGCTTTTTACTCCTGTAAAAAGGGATAGAAGGAAACCAAGGATATTAATGAAATTATTAGAAGAGTCTCCTGGGGAATTATATCCCTGATAAGTTGGTTTTTAACTGAGATCAATGACATCATATGATCTATATAGCCAATTTCACTTAGTGGGATAAGGTTGTTTAGTAGTAATTCAGAAATTATAGCTCACTGAAATATAAAATATCACAATTGTAAGATAGTATTCATCAACCATCTCCTTAACTTGGAATTTAAAATACCTGGAACCCTTGGCTTCGTGCAACATCAATAATACTTTTACGAGTAATGCCAGGTAGGATTGTCCCTTTAACAGCGGGAGTTGAAATAACATTACCCTGAAATGACACAGGAACAATTAAAGCATGATGCGGTGAGTTCAAATGAAAATGATAGTGCTTGAAAGCAACACAAGTAAGCTTAAACCACAAAATACACAAAAGAGCACCAAGGAAGTTTAACCAAAATCCATGTTCAAGAAAACATGTGAAAAGGCCAGATTGAGAAACTTCATGATTCATCCGTCCGGACAAGATTTATATGAAACTAACAAATTTGTACAGACTAGTGTAAAAAGATTCCTTTATTGAAGCCTCCAAGAGGATGGAGAGATACGTTTGTAGGATTCTGTGGATATTGGACTCTAAATAAATAATACTTTTGACCTTGTAGCAAACATGATTTATACAACTTAAAATTACAAGTTGTGTTGAAATACTTTATTTCGAAAATGCGATAATCAAAAGAAGATCACATAAGAGATGATTTCAGTTGTTGAAAGTTTGTAATTTGCAAAGGCACCAACTTGTTGATGAGAGCATCATGGATCGATCAAGAGGCTACCATTACTGAAAAATTTTCCAAGTATAGCTAGAAGATACTTTAAATCAGCTGATGGGGCTCATTCAAGAAATTGATAGAAAATTTGCACGTAGACTTAAATGACTGGTAATTCCTACTACTACAAGATATTCATCTTACTATTCCAACAGGTACATGTCTGGATAAATTATTCATGCATTTGTGAGAGAAAAGAGATGTGGCAATTGACAAATAATTCAGTCCACGAAAGCGTAACAGCTGTGCATGTTAACAATGAAGTTTATATATGTGTGTGTGTGTGTCAAACATGATCTTGAATTCAAACTAGTTGATTAAGTACAATACCTTAACAACAAAAATGTTGCACGAAGAAACCTCCTCGAGATATCTTTTGTGCACACAGTCAAGGTATAAAACGTCGGAGTAGCCTTTAGCTTTTGCTTCAGACTGTGCCTTCAGAACCTACAAAAAATAATTGCACATGTTCACACAAAGCGAGAAAGTAAGTAATTTAAAGAGAGAGTAAGAAAGTATGTCAGTGGCAAGAAATGACAATTAAGAAACCAAACAAATAACTTAAGCATCTGAAATTGCTCATATACAGGTCATTTCTGTCAATAAAAATATAAAATCTGTAACAGGAAGAAACTGAAGGCTGCAAAAAAATCCTCAGTTTACAAGAAAGCAATTAGTATTTAGTAAATATAAAATATCAATGGAAATCTGGAAAAAAAAAATCGGGATTTTAAAATCTTTTGATGATTCAAATTAAAATAGAGAGAACATGTAGGAACAAGTGACAGTGGACGACAAACAAGAAAGGAAAAAGGAATGCAGTCTGGCTTACTGCAGCATAGTTTCCGATGGTCTTCACACCTCCAGTGCCACCAGGAGTTGCACGATGTAATTCACTTTCCACAATCAAATTGATTGGGGCCAAACCTTCCTGTGGTGAAATTTATACTTTATTAATTTTTGGAGGGACACAAGAATGTTTAATTTATCAACAGTGAAAGATGTGAAAAAGGAAAAATTATGACAATTTATGTTGAAAACAATAATTATTAAGAAGATGTGATACAATTAAGTAGAAAATAAATTACACAAAGAAAATAGGTGGTAAGAATATGGACCAATATACTGCAAAGTCAACCAATTCAATCCTATCAGCAAAATCTAATAAAATGTAAATTTCTATTGATGTTGCATCTCAATTCTCATAATATCCAGCTCCCAGACTACAAGCTATATTCGAAAAAATCGTTCAAGTTTGTCTAAGCTATGGGATTTGGATCAAAATTTGTTATTTACACCCGAAAGAAGATAATGAAATTGGAAACTTATATAATAAAAAATAAAGACGATGTCTTTCAATGAAACAAAGTAGATACCTAACCTTAAAGTAGTTCCCAACAGGTGAAACATATATTAGAAAGGTGTACTCTGGAGAAGGTGCAAGACCAAGTACAGGTCCACTTCCCATTAGCAATGGTCTAATGTACATTGAACCTTTACCTGGAGGGGGAACCTGAAACCAAACCTCACCTAGTGTCATTACAAAATCTAAAATGTTTAAGGCGATGACAGGGCTTCATAACACCCATACCCAACGTTTGTTTGCTAAAACAGTATCCTTTACAGCTTCCACAAACTGCTCCACAGTAGGCGACGGCATGCACATCCGCTCTGCCCCTATCTGCATCCGCAGAGCATTTTCTTCCGGACGGAATAGGAGTATATTCCCATTTTGTTTCCGATACGCTTTCAAACCCTCAAACAATCCCTACATTGGAGCAGGAAAATAAGTTCTCCATAAAACAAGCACACCACCAGGTAAATTCAATTCAAATGTTAAGAATACCGATACAACTAGTTGGATTTCAATTCTAGAACATTACAGTGCAGTACCAAACACAGTTTACCTAAACAAATTCAAATATCAATTAAGCATTGTTTTCAGGTCAAAAGCAATTCAACAAATCGGAAGTTGACTATAGAATGCCTCAAATAAAACATAAGCCAACCTGGCCGTAGTTTAGAATTCCAGCGGAGGGGTTCAATTCAATGTTCCCAAAACGCTTTAGTTCACCTTTGGAGAAGGTTCCGCCTCGAGTGCATTTCATGATATACATATAATCCGTGGGTTGAAGGCCAAACCCGAGGTTGTCCCATTCTATATCAGCTAATTCGATCGTTTCACTGTTCCATTCCAATATTATTCCGATTAAACAACGGAAGCATTAAAAAGAAGAAAACAAAAACGAAAAGGAGAAGTAAGGACCTGTAGGAATCCGAGAGAGTGGCGGAAGGATTGAGAGGAGAAGAAGCTTCGAGAAGATTGAGCGGAGTGAGAGGAAAATGATTCGGAGTAAGCTGCAGAATAACGGAAAATGAATTAGGGAAGATAAAAGAGCGTAGCAAAAGAGTAAGAGAAAGGAAAAAAGGGAAAAAACCTTGAGAGATGAAGATAGAGAAGGTTGGAAGAGGAAGGGCGATTGGTGAGAAGGAAAATGTCGAGAGGGGCAGATCGGGTATGTTAGTTGAATGCTTGCGCAGACGGCCCTGCTCTCCATTTTCTTTTCTTCTCTGTTTCTCTCCTTCTCTGCGCCGTCGACAATGGGAGGGTTCGTACAGCACGTGGGTTATACCTATGTGATTCTGAATCTCTCTTCTCCTTTTCTTCTTTTGTAATCATAAATGCAATAATAATAAATACTATAATTAGTAGTGTAAATGGAATCAACGGATTCAAGAGGCATCGCTGCCGAATCAATACTCATTGTTTATCGGTGGGATTGCGATAATCTACACCTTTCTTAAAAACATCATGCGCTCTCGCCCGTCCAAACTCCCTCATTTTAAATTAAAAAATTATTTTAAATTTGAAAACAATAGTCTGAGCCGTCCAAAGGAAAACTGCATCGCCTTCAGTTTAGATGTGAGTGCAGCGGATCACTACAATTTTATTTTAAAATGGCTGTAAAAAGGTCGTTTCAATGTTTTAAACACTGAAACTTGTTTGCGTCATACTCCATGCTTATGCTTATCTAAAATCCACTACTCAATTCTTATCTGATAAATCCACTAATGTCGCCTAGTTGTCCAGGAAAGTTTGAATAGACTATACATTATACATATGACATTTTTATGTTTGGATTAATTTTATTCTTTGAGTAAAGACTATGATTACAACATTTATAAATTTTTTTTTTTACATTATCTCCTTGAATATATATACATACATATTTATATATTCTCGCATAAAACATTTGCATCATTCGTTACTTATATGATATATAATATCATACATACATATACGTGTATTAAATGATATTGACTCATATAATAAACTATACAATTAGTTACTATGTTACAATTTAAATTAGATAAATATATTTCTTATAATATTTCTAGTGAACAACTTTAACTAAAATATTATTACAATACAAAATGTTGAAATTATTAGTCACATACTCAATACATGTAAAATAATAGTAAAAGAATAACACTCGTATATTAATATATATCTCATAAAAGAATAATATTTGTCACCTAATCAAAATAGTCTAGGTATCTACTAGAAGCTTGATGAATAAATTTTCTTTAACTTCTTATTATTTTATGTCTTAATTTATATAGTGAGATCATTACTAAATTTTTAATATTTTATTTTAATGAGCTACATATTTAATAATATCACATGACATCAAAGCATCTCACACACGTTTAGAAAGGGTAGTTATTATGCACAAGGAACATCTAATAAAAGATCAAGTATCATAAAATTATCATTATATTAAATACTTATATACATACATACATTTCACATTATACATATATACCAATTTCTCATAGTCATACCTTTCACATATTTCTCATACATATCATCATAAATATTCCTAATCATATATAGCTAACACATATAATGAATTCATCAATATATAACTAACACATAAATACAATACATATATCCATTATCATTGTAATTTATATGCAATAACACCATTTATTATAAATAGTAACACATTTTACACACAAATGAAATCAATTATTCTTACTTGGCAACATACACATGTTTTAATTGGCATTTAAGAGACCAATCTTCACTTAAATATGATAGCATGTGTATAGATGAATCTTCATGTCTCCAAAACCATATATATCACTTCAACATCCATTATAGGAAGTTTTCTATTGATTTATTGATAATACATAAATTTAACATTATCTCATGATTACCTACATTTGTATTGGAAAAAGTTCATAAATAATTAGTAATATTATTAATGTTATTGATGTTATTATTAATTTTATTATTAATGAGATTTTTGATATTATTAATGTTATTAATAATAATATTAATGTTAATAATAATAATAATATTATTATTATTATTATCAATATTAATATTATTATTGTCATCAATAATATTATTCACATTATTGTTATTATTATTAGTATTATTTTTACTGATAATAATAATAATAATCATAATAATTAAAATATGATTACAAAATTTAAATACTTTTAATAAATAATGTTAATAAGATGAAATTATAACTGAAGTAAAAGCAATATTTTCTATTTATAATTTTTATATCTATTTAAAATATAAATTTAGAAAATAAAACTCATATCATGCATTTTTTTAGCTTTTACGTAAAATAGAATTAATGTATTATATATAATTACAAAAATAGAATAGTTATATAATTTATTCTATTTTTATAATTATATGTAATTAAAGCATCCATGATGTTAAAGATTAGAATTTCACTGAGAAGAAGAGCAAAACCTTTAGAATAAGAGATCGACTTCTTAATGTTATTAAAATAAATTACGCAACTAATTCAAATAATAATCTAGGGGAAGAAATTTCTTAAATAATCGAAGAAACCATTTGTTTGAAAATAACGTAAGATAAAAAAAGGAAAAAAATTGTTAACATAATCTATGTAAAAGTAATTAAAGCTAAGAATTCCAAGGAACCTTCGGAATAAAATAAAAATTAAAAAAATTAAAAAAGACTTAAATAATATTAAAGTTACAATTTGTAGTTTAGAAAGATGGTAGACTATAAAGTAAGAGGGTAGACAAAAGCAGAGAGACTATAACTCATTAACAATGCTTTGAACATGTCCATTGTTTCCTCTCTCTGGGTGCAAACTTTCTTGCCTTTCAATAATTATCTCTTTCTCTTTTTCATCACAACTGGTATTTGTAACAAGTTACTTAATCTCTAAGCAAATATCAATCTATCAAAACATTACAGCAATGTGGTGATTATATTGAGATCACACTAACACTGCATAAGAAACTGCCAAAACACCATGTGTTGATTAACCTGCCTCATAACCTCATGTTTAACATCCATGTAATGGACAGAATTATCCAAAGAGATATTTCTAAACAGCAAAAATGCAAGCTGATTCCGTAATAAACAATACCTCATGTGGTGTAAAAGTAATAACGGAAGAGTGAACATAAAGAGAATACACTAATAGATGATTCAAGAATATATCTAGGTGATACTAACGGCTTATGCAGGTTATTGTTATAGAAATTGTGGAATTTGGTTAAGATCATATCCAGCTGTGCAGAGAAAATGTACTTCGGAATATAAATATGTGATGGATACTCAAGACCTTTTAGTGTAAAGATCTATCAAGTTGGACATCATAGAAGCTACATTCTCTTTATCTGAGAAGCTCCTTGCTGTGTGCATATGTTATCCGAGAACCTGTCCAAGGTGGATTGCAACAAGTGGGTGATAGAAACGGTAATGTAATGGTAACTCACGCGATATACTCGAGTCAGTTTATACTCATGTTTAAGATTCAGAGTTAATCACTTTCAACAATGAATCTTAGTCTTTGACAGCATAATTTGGTAACCATCCAGATTTATTATTTTGTACTTGGACTTCTCGGCTTAAAATAGTTTAATCCAAAATCTATATATATCACTTATTTTAGAAAATATTACTCACGTATTACTTATTGTCGTAGGACATTGACGAAGATGAGACCCCATTAGGTAAAATAAGCCAGCATATTTAAAGAAATTTTGTTAACCATACGAATCTATTCGGTACAATCAAAACGGGCTTCATGTTTGTTGATTTTGGATGAGCTTCTTTGAAATTGTTAATCCTAATTATAAAGAGAATGTTGTTTAAATAAAAAAAGTTGATTGTTACAAAAAATAAAACTGAGTTCATACAAAACATAGTTTATAAATTGTAATTAGTTAAATAAAAATCAAGAAGATTATTTTATTTATCCTAATAGTAAGTTTCTTTTCCAACTTCGAATGAGTCATTTAGTAAAGTATAATTCAAAAACTAAGTTTTATTACAAATTACAAAGAAATATAGAGAAAATTTTATAATGCAGAAGTAATTTATAAAATAAACAAACACGTGGAAATTTATTTTTTAATCAATAAATATATTTTAAAATTATTTTGCGTTAATATTCTTAATAAGTAACTGGAGAAAAGTATAGGTTTTCTTATTTAATAGATTTTATCATTAAGGTCCTTAATTAGATATATGATAATATAATTAAGTTTTTTTCTACAGTACTTTTCCCACCATAGACACCAATCATTAACTTATACAAAGAAAAGAAAATTATAGTTGTCAATTGTCAAGTCTTGGTCGAAAGTCTAAACCGTGTTTTTCCCGATCGCCCTCAATGTTGATATGTCATTTCTATCTCTCAAATGCTTTTTTAATGTGGCCATAACAGAATAGTGTCTAAAACTAAAGTCCCATGTTATATTGTTTCCCCTTACTACTTTATTGACCCGTTTCAGCTAGAATAGATAAATAAATTATTCTTTTCACATAAATACAGAATAAAATCGATTTTAATTCCTCCATCAAAATGTAAATTTCCCCAAAATAAAAATAAAATACAATTTCCCTATGTTTGAATCCCATCCTTCAAACTTGATCATATTTTCAATAAACTTCCAAGCTTTAAAATGATTTCGTATCTCAAAATTTTCATCATCTCCATCTATTGTAAGTCCTGACCTACTTTGTTTCACAACGCATCAAGAAAATGGAGAGTCATTAATTAACATTGTGAGGACACGCTACACGGGTAATCATCTTTTGGATTCTTCCAAAGAAAAACACAACAAAAAGTGTAAGTCAATAAATTAAGAAAAAATTTATATAACCTTAAACTTACAACCCTTGTTTATCATAAGAACCAATCGCACTTTCATTATTATGATTTATTTGTTATTTTAGGATTATAGTTGATTTCAGGTCGGACAACAAAAAGAGAACGAACATGTAAGTCTATCATCCAATTATCTCAATTGACGGCATGTCAAATTGTTAAAAACACATTATTGATGTAAATCCTTGTTGCGCCAAGAAATCAAGTCCAAATATAAGTAAGTTTAGATGGCATTTGGGAGTTATGATTTGATCATTCCTTTCTGGAATGATATTCAAGAAGTTAGTAAAACCTTATATGGAAGGATGGGGATATTTAGCTACATTAGTCTTGTTCAGTTGCAATGATTTTGTTTTTACTCAATTGAATAATTAATAAAATTGTAATCTTTTTTTAAAATTGATACGATTTTGAATAGGAGTGGAAAAGTGAGATTTGGTCTTTCAACTCGGTTGGTGTTTTAAACCCACCCACTTTGTTTCATCCAGTATTATCGATTATCAGTCTTGGTAATGTCAGGTTTGTCATTGATTGTACAATAAGACAATGATGAATCAATTTTCGTGTGATATAACGACCATTTTCATTATAAAACAAAATGGTGTCATAATTGGGAAAATTGCATCTCACAATTAGATCAAGAAATCTCATTTGTTTGACTTTACCCAATCTAAGACAAATTTTTTTTTTTTTCCGAATGGGTTATACAATAATTAATAATGGACGAGTTCTTCTTGCACCCTAATACATTCTTCCTGCACTCTAATAAAAAAATTTAATATCATAATTGTCCTTATATGAGAACTGGATGAGTAGGCTATCCGGTTCTCATTTGAAAAAAATTGACAATCGGATAGCCTGCTCATCCAGTTGTCAATTTTTTTTTAAATGACAAGCGGATGGAGGTGCATCCGGTTCACATTTCCAAATCAAAATGATAACCGGATGAAACTCATCCTGTTCTCATAATCCAAATCGAAAACAAATTAATTTTTCGATTTGGACTGTGACAACCGGATGGGTTTTATCCAGTTATTATTTTGATCTGGAAATTAGAACCGGATGGCATCCCCATCCGGTTGTCATTTGAAAAAAAAATTGACAACCGGATGAAGGTGTCATCCGGTTCTCATATAAGGGCAATTATGGTATTAAGATTTTTTATTAGGGTGCAGGAAGAACGTATTAGGGTGCAGGAAGAACTTGTCTTAATAATGTGACCCAAACCCTAACGACGCAAAACTCAGCCCAAACCCTAGTGTAAGATTAACAATACTCTTCTTGTAAACCCAAACCCTAGTGTAAGATTAACAATACTCTTCTTGTAAACCCAGTTTTCACATCACTCTATATTCATGTTGTTATTGTTATTGTAGTTGCTTTCTTATTTTAGAATTAATCATTCTTCTATATTTTCTTTCTTTTCTTTCGGTCTTTCTTTTATTATTCTTTTCTCTCTTTTTTTTCTTTCTTATGTTTTATTTCTTTTCTTCTCACTTACACAACTTTAAATCTACAAAGTATAATTAACAATCAATATTTGAAGCTTGACCTATAACTCGTTAAAACGTACACTTAATTGTAATGTATTTGAACAAATAATTGTTATTCATGCCTCATTTTATTGTTATATTCTTACAAGAAAAAAACTTAATTGTTACTTATTTATTCATAATGCAAATTTATTAAAAAAATTAAAATAAACTTGACTACACAAAACAAGCTTAAAATGATTTGATTTACGTCAATTATAACTAACAATAAAACCACACAAAACACACTTTTAAAAGTGAAATTAATTTTATTTTAATTAATAATATTGATGAGTGCGACATTAATTGATAGAACAAGTAGATGATAAGATGATATCACTTTTGATTGAACAATACTTTATAACACTTTAGATAATTTATACAAGAAGAAAAGAAAAAAGAAATAGCAACCATAAAATGTGTTAGGAATCCAAGTGTGAATCTAAGTTCCACATTGAATAAAAATGAAAAAGTTAAGCAATATATAAGAAAGAAGACCCATAAACCTATTGTCTTAAGATTTTGGGTTAAAGATTGTGTCATTCCTTTATGTATGTTTGGCCCTATTTTTCCTTCTTGTGAGAAAGAGAAAAACGAATATGCTCTATTAGATATAGTATTAAAGATATATGTTAATATTGAGAAAGAAGCAAATAATTAGAAATTTAGGATATAAATAATATGTTTTGTTCTTGTTTTAATTTTTGACTTGAAATTCTAAAGTATAGACTTGTTATTATTATTAATATTATGGATTTCTTTCATTGAAATATATAAAAGAATTCTTTTACGTAACGTTTTTAATCTGTTTTTACATCATGCACATTAATATTAGATTGCACAGGAAACTTGATCTGAAAAACTTACGTAAAAGTACTATTTTACAATATTAGTTCTTTAAATAAATTTTTGTACATTTGAGGAACTTATGTAATTTGTATGTTGATCAGACATGTTCAGAATTATGGCACTAACTATATGATTATTGTTGAACTTGATTATAAACAAGATTATTATCACTTTTGCATTGTGCAATGGATAATGAGTTTGTAAATGTTGATAAATGCAGTGTGTTTGTGATGATGGAGCATGCATGCGCCTAAGATATCCTGAAAGTTTGGCAAGTGATAGAGGGACAAAAATATATATCCAATATCATGGGCAGTTCTTGCAACTCTGAAGAGCTCCCATTATATGCACCAAATGGGTCCCTTCTGCCTCAACTTTGTGTCACAACATAACCGGCAAACAATGCCAACTGTTTTTGCTCCTCGTCTCGTATCTATGTATGTGCGTGTAACCATTTATTTAGTTATTCTATGGACTATTTCTGTAATTTACTTGCATCATAAACTCTTCCTCAGTGGGACCTGCCACAAAATTCTTGCCTTAATTCTCTAGTGGACCTCTGACATGGCTCCCTCTCTTTGCTTTCACTACTTTTAAACGCAAACATGATGCTTATGTTATGTGTGAGACTCCACTCCACCCAGCAAGAGACTTGCAGTGGGCCAATCCTTTTATGCTTTTTCACTAGTCGGTGTGTTTCTTCGACCAATTACCTCACATCTGCTTTCAATTTCATTTTTCTTTCAATTTTTCAGTATGTCAAATGTTCAGAGTAAATCTCGTTTTTACTGATTTTCCTCACTCAAATTAATAAAATTTTCTCTATATATGTATGAGAAAAAAATGTATAATGTATAGTGTTTATTCTGGTGTGCCTTACTTGGAATATTGGAATCAAATCTTCTTCAATTTCGGTTTCCTTTTGACAGTATATTTAACCAGTTCGTGCATGGGCCCCGTATATAGTTGGAGTATTTTTGAAAATGACATTTTCACGTGGGATTCAGGTTCTCTGCAAAGAGAAGGAGAAAAGGAGATATGGAATATATAAAAATAAATAACAAATAAAATATACTTAGTTGAAGAAAAATATAAATTTTTTTAGAGTAGATAAAAAAATAAGGTCATAAAATACGAGCAAAACTTTCTTTCTTCTTAATTCTCTAGTCCTATTTTTTTTTTTTTTTACGCTAAACAAAGTTTAATTCCTTCGTTCCATCTTCACTTCTAACTAACAAACCATACCGATGCTTATCTTTCTTTCCTGGTTGCCAATATGTTAATTCCTTAACTTTCAGGTTTAGGTCATCTTATATTAAACAATAACATTTTTGAAATAACATGTAACATAGGAGAAGAGATACTATATATCTTTAATAAGATATTCGTTAAAGAGTTGGGGAATAATTTTAACGAAACCAGTTGAAAATCATGATGAAAATGTATATATTAAACACTTTTTTAATTATTTAAAAAGTATCCATGTTAGAGTACTAGTTTAGGCTAAACCTGTATCATTACAATTCCATGAAGATTGATTAAAATATTACTTTGTCTCTGTATTTTAATACTATAAAGGTATTATAGATTTTATAATATAGAGGTCGAAAAGAAATATGCGACTTAGTAGGAACTCAAAATTTCTCCTTTTGTTTTGCTTTTCCCCGAATATTCTGCGTTCTAGTTGCAAAGGCATAATCAGATAAACTTTTACCAAGTAGTTTGCAGATAAGGAGCAGTTATATATGGTAGCACTTTTTAACTGGAGTAATATTCTGTATCCACTTTTCTAAGGAGCTGTGAGAACACTTTGGTCACGTCCATAGACAGCTAGCGCCGCTTCGCTTCAAGCTAGCTATTACTTTACTAAATATATGTCGCTCGTTTTTTCATCACATAAAACATACATGCTTCTGTTTTATTTTAATTCCCAGAAATTTAGAACAAATCTTACAAGAGAATAGCACAGCACAAGTGGATTTAAAAAGAAAAAAATGATTACCCTTATTGGAAATTGAATTAAAACAATGATAACTGAATATCTTTAGGCTAAATATTTCAATTGTCACTGAGGAATCTATCTAATCGAAATTTTAAAAGATTTTTTATAACAAAATTATGTAGATTTTTTTAAATAATAAAATTTAATTATTTTTTTAAAAGATATTTATTATTCAGATTTTTAAATTTAAATTTTAAAAAGGATCTTATGGATTTATAAAGTTTTAAAAAATGTATTTAAAAAAGTCATAAATATTTTGTAACTTTACCTTTTTCTGTATACAGTTAAATGCATCTTTTTTTATTCTTTCGTAAAATTTTGTGGATCAAAGTGCATGTTACTTGAATAATACTAACTAAAAGTATCGTTAATGAATAATTTTTTGTTATCTTGATATGAACCTCCTGTTTCGATAAGCAACTAATTATAATAAAATATTATTATCATACTAAACTACTATACCTAAATGAATTAATTAAAAATTTAGTTGGGAAAACAACATAAATTGATATAAAGGGTAAGAAATAAATACATAGTTAAAAAGTCCTCTCAGCATTCTCCATTCAAAATGATAGAGTGTATACAGGCCACTTATTGTGAATAAATTCTGACGCGTTATCATTTTCTTACTTTATTTTTCTTTAGAAAAGAAAAATATAAGAATTAAAAATCGTATTATGTAATTTAAGATGGTATTTATATCAGCACATCATATATCTATTATTTATATTACATGTTATAATACTAAAAGTACTCATGACTTTCACTTTTTACAAAAGATTAATTTATACATACATCTTTCAATCCTTCTTTATTTCTAAACAATTTTTTTATTTATTTTTATTCCTTGTTTGTGTATAGGATTGGAGATCAAAATCAATTTAGATATATTTTTCGTTTCTAACTTTTTGAAATAGTTTTTAAAAATAAAATCGCAACGGAGTTTTAAATTCTCAAGCGGAAAATATCTCAGGTGATTATCAGATGATAAAAGTTCTATAATTAAAGGAAAAAAAGTCAAATAAAAATATAAAAATAATAATGTAAAATTAGAGATTCTGTTTAGTTTTGGTTCCTGTAGATTCGAACATTGTTTGATGTTGGGAGTAGAGGAAAAACAGGAAGGATAAGAAAGGAGATAGGAAGAGAATATTTTGTTGGGAATTAAATCTTTTGATATTCTCACTCTTAACCGATTAAAGAAGAATGTGGAGAAATAAATAAGAAATGAATGGATATGAAATAGTTTTGGGGCCAAAACGTGTGGCAACTACCACTCTGCCGCGGCACAGTGGACCCTGCACTGTAGCAAGCCATTGTTTCCTTGAATAGGACATTTGGTACGCATCTTCACCTCAGACATCCTTCAAATTCACGAAAAACATAAAACAATAATAGTAACTCTCTTCCTCGTATAAACAAGAACAACCAGATCTATTTTAAACTTATTTAATTAAGTTTGAATTTTGAAGGAAAAGCAGATAAAAAATGATAATTTATAAAAGAAAAAAAAATGGTCGGTAGGAAGAAAGAAAGATGAGCGAAACTTTATCTGAAATGGTGAATGCTGGACGTTCATCCATCTCCCTATCTTTCTATCTATCACTCCCAACTCCCAACTTTGTACGCTCCACAATCATCTACTTCCCACGGAATCAAATGCCCATCATACCAAATCATTGGTGGACCCATGTGTCTCTCCCCTGTTTCTTTCTCATTTCACTTTTCTTATCTATTTTTATTATATCACTCACACCACAACCACCACTGCATTTCTTCACTTTTTTTCTCTCTCCAATCACATTCCTCCATTTTTTTTATTTCCATTTCAGTTTCAACACCAAACCAAACATCTTATAAATACTCCTTTGATTAGTGCCATCGTCCACGCTCATATCAATCTATATTGTCCTTATTCATTTGGACCATAATACCACACATATACTATAATGTAATACCTCATATACCATATACTTCACGTTCCTCTACAAAACCATTTCCCATTATTGTTTCCTTTACAATTTAATTACTTCACTGTTTCAAAGTCAAATTCTATCTACTTCGTTTGGGTCCCAAATCAATACCAAACCTGTGGTTACTCATCTACTTTTTTTGGTATTCAGCCACTCGCTGACAAAACCTCTGCTTAATCCTGTTCTAAAATATTATTCCTGTTCAATGATTAACAGATTGGCCCGGAGTATTCTGTTTAGTACAAAACAAAATTTAAACTAATAATATTTAATTTGATTGATTTGGTTTAATATTTAGTTCATTCTATTAAAATTTATTTATTTTGGTTTGTTTTTATCTTTTCAATTTTGTCCTATTCAATCTTGTTTTTATTATACGATTTCTTTTTTATTTTATTGTAAAGTGATAAAATTCTTTATTTTTCAATAATTCTAGATACTCGTTAAGTCAATTATAGAGTGATGTTACTTTCATTAATGTATAAATTTTTTAAATTATATCTCTGTATGCTTTGTTTGATAATCTCTTTGTTTAAAACACAATATAGACATTGGATAAAAAAAAGAAGCTTTAAACACACTTAATAAGAATGTTAAAATGAATGAAAATAAAGGACAAACTTGAGTGCTGAACTTTTAAAAGTATAAAATTATTGGATAATTATGGATGGATTAAAATAAGAAGTAATATCAAGAACTGAATCAGTTGTGATTTATTTAAATCAAACCAAGTGAAATTAAAAATATATAAATCAGTCAATTAAATTAATTTAGTAGATTTAATTTTAATTACGAAACTTTGTATGAATCTATATGTTATTTCATAAACACTTGAATGTGATAGTCTATGAAATTAATTTTTAGGTCCATTGGTTACTTAATAACATTTTTAAGGATTTTAGTTAAAAGATATTAAGATAGGATGATCAACTCTTTCTTGCTCTTTTTACCATTCAATTTTATTACAACCACTACTTTTGCCACCATCATTCTCTTCCTCATCATTTATTATCATTGTATCCTTCCAACATTGTTACCCTTTATTACCATTATTACTATTTCAACCAATATTATTCTCCATGTTATAACTTGATATATATTATCTCCATTATCATAGTAATCACCAGTATGATTAGTGTCATCACAAAAATTATTACTATCTTCACCATTGTTATCATCTCTGTTATTAATAGTCATTACATATTGTATTTTGTTGTTAACATCTTAAAATTTTAATTATAATGAAGTTTCTTTCTTAAGCAAACAATTAAAGGTCTAGTGGCGCTGTACGTGGGCTGTAGAGCTTTCTTTGTAATTTTTTACTTTTAAATATTATCTGACGTCATAAATACCTAGCCATGACGTAATAAAGTGAATAGTAAGTTGGTCGAAATAAATTTCCGGTTCAGCCTAAAAGCTTCCAACATACAACTACACAAGAAAAGTAAATAAAGAGAGGCATAAATTAGTATTATTTGTTGTTTGAAAATTGAAAGGTCGTGTTTTGTGCATTGAAATGAAAATAAATAAAGAAATAAAGGGTGTTTCCCACTTTTGGACCTTGTTGTGATCGAAGAGGAGATTGGAATTAGATTCAGGTACCGAAAAGCAGAACAACTTGCATTCTTATTTTCAAAATAATCATTTGCCCCGTCCACTTTTTGTGTAACCATATGATGATGCATCCAATTAAAGTTAAACTAAAGATGCGTGGGTTTATTCCCATCCAACATCCAATTGATTATTTCTTGAATCTCTGTGGGTTTAAAAAAGGACACTTCCAATTCCTAATTATTTAAACCTTAAGATGATATTTTGCTAGATTCAACGAAAACAATTTGATCACGTTGAGTGGTCCATATATTAATTTTAATTCATTTACATTTATTAAGGAGAGTTGCACAGGGTAGAAGAAAAATTGTTTGATGAGGTTTGGCAAGTAGCGCTGTAAAAGCTGGTGGTAATTACGCCGTTATTTCGTGCTAATTATTTTAGGTTTATCATTAATTACGGGTGACCTAACTTCTGCTGAGCATCGCCGACAATGCATTATTGGAAGTGCTTATAGTACTAATACAGAAGAGTAGGTCCCAAACGCTCCACATCAACTTTCTAGTTAAGCAAAGATCCGGATTCTTGTTGATGAATCATATTCTGGCACCATTATAACTCTTTGAAACTCCATTTGTGTCTTATACCTACTTTTATCTCATTTTCTATTGGAAACAAACAAATAGTGCACATCCCTTTCTGATCTTCCACATTCATTATAAGCTAGAGAAAAAGGGCCAACCATCGCCCCTCACATTCCTAATTCATTAAAAAGTATACAAGATTGGTAAGCAAAGTGACATGGTACCCATCTCTAACTAGTTCAACAAGGCATCAAGTGGGAGACAGTTCATGTGGGTCTCTTATAGTTACACAACTTTCTCACACATACATACTATATATAAATACACATATACACCTGTTTCCAATCATCTCTTTTGTTTGGGTTTTGCGTTATACTTCAAATTTTCGAATTAACTTGCGAAGCAATCTTTGCATGAGTGCCAATGCACATACATATGTTTGGACAATTTACCAATTATTTTAATCCGTGTGTGTGGTGTGGGGGTAACGTGGAAAATAAATTATGATGAGAAAATGAATAAACGTAGGAGAGAAAAGAAATAAAAGGTGCCTGAGACACAAGTAAAGCAGGACTAAAGGGGGCCAATAATTGGAACAGTGTAAAGTGAAACTACTGCATACGCAAGAAAGCATACAGACACATATATATGTATGTATATAGGTAAAGAAAGTGAGGTAATAGTAATGATAAAGGAATATATAGCTATATCTGGTACACTCGTTGGTGGCAAAGACAACCCGGTTGATGTGCACTGTGAGAGATTGGAGGAACTGAAGAGAGAGATAAGAGATAGGGATTTTCCAAGTTTGTCTGTTATTATAATTATTTATAATTATAATGGACCTAACAGTGCTGGGGCTCAAATGGTCAACCTAAGCAAGAGATATACTACTACAAGGGACTTTCATTATTTCCAATATCAAGATTCGTTTCTCTACTCATTCCTCCCTTTGATTAACAATAATCATAGCCATTCATCCACCCACCCAACGCCCCCACAAAAGGTTCTATTCACTCTCTCTCTCTATTCTCTTCTTAAGACCCTCTTCAATCCCACGACCCTTTAAACCACACAACATCTATAATTTTCCAACCCGAGAAGCAGATACGTACCACCCCTTTATTCTCTCAAATGGGTTTTGATCACGATGCCAATACCTCTGGCCTTCACCTCGGTCTAGGGTTATCTTTGACTGCTACCACCACTCCATCCACCAAGCCTCATGATCATCATCATCTTTGTGTTATTAAGCCTACGCCAACCAAGCCTTATTCCCCCAATGAACCATCTTTAACGTTGGGTTTGTCCGGCGAGAGCTGCCACCTGCCCAAGCAAGTGCCCAGAAATAACAACGTGGCCAACAACAGTAAAATTTATTCTGAGGACCCTCTTGACATGTCCAGACAGACATCACCTCACAGCGTGGTTTCGTCTTTCTCAACCGGGAGGGTTGTTAAGAGGGAGAGAGATCTTAGCTTTGAAGAGGTGGAGGCAGAGGCAGATGCAGAAGAGAGGGTTTCTTCAAGAGTGAGCGACGAAGAAGAAGACGCCACCAATGCTAAGAAGAAACTCAGACTCACCAAAGAACAATCTGCACTACTAGAGGAGAGCTTCAAACAACACAGCACTCTCAATCCTGTTAGTAATACTTATTAAATAATGAATTAATCAATCTCTCTCTTCTCCTTATTTAATATTTAGTCAAATTTTAAATTTTCTTGAATTGGATTTGCAGAAACAGAAGCAGGCTTTAGCAAGACAGTTGAATCTACGGCCTCGACAAGTTGAAGTGTGGTTTCAGAATCGGAGAGCCAGGTACGTCTTCTTTTGATTATAAAATCAACAGCTCCATAACAAACAGCACCCTAAACAATTTAATTGTTTGATTAGTTGATTAAAACCTACAATCATTTTGCTGGCCATAATATTGTCTAATTATTTAGGAAGGCTTGAATATATATTGTTCATGAATTTGGCGGATTGATGAGATGATAACATGAGATGTTGGTTTATTAAGGTTTTGGTTTGGTTACTGCAGAACAAAGCTGAAGCAGACAGAGGTGGACTGTGAGTTCTTAAAGAAATGCTGTGAAACGTTGACGGAGGAAAACAGAAGGTTAAAGAAGGAGCTGCAGGAGCTGAAGGCACTGAAACTAACTCAACCCTTGTACATGCCTATGCCTGCGGCAACACTCACCATGTGCCCTTCGTGCGAGAGGCTCGGTGGTGTTAGCGATAACGCTTCCAATAAAAGCCCCTTCTCCATGGCTCCCAAGCCTCACTTCTACAACCCCTTTGCCAATCCTTCTGCAGCATGTTGATTGTGGTTATTAGGTTTTCACTCTCTCGGGTGAAGAGGTAAAAGACAAGAGATATTTCCCACGACCATTGTATTTTTTTGGTTGAGGGCGATGCGTCTAGCTAGGGAAAAGTTGTAATTAGCTAATACTGTTGAGAATAGTAACTTCTGATTCAAATTACCTTTTGCTTATATATTGTATGTTTATATAAACCATTATAGAAGCTGTCATTCTATATATGAAGGACTTACAATTTTTTTTATTGTTCGTTATAAAATTCTCATGCTAAGTGTATATGTATATACATATATGTTAATGTGTCAAACAGACAATGGAAAATAAAAAACATAGCTGGCCGTGGGGATATATAATCTGTTTTCTTCCTCCATTCCAAGGCCGCATGTTAACGTGCATCTTTTTTGTCCTCACTGTTCTTCAATTCAACTTCTATCAGTGATTATTGTTAATTAATATAAAATGATTGAAATAATAATAATAATAATAGTTGTGATAGTTTATCAGGTGACTAATTTATGAAATTAAAAGCACTAAACATGAACTGCAAATATATATATATATATATATATACATGTATGCGCACAATACTGGTACGAAGTTGATTCAAATATCGACTCTTATAAATACAGCTTTATCTATATACCCAAGAGACATGTAGTTGATCTAAACATGGACTCCTGCTATTAATATCATGTGAACAATAGAGTTTCCTTAAAATAATTATTATATGTTTGAAACTTCGTATATAATATAAGGTTGTTGAATGAAAGTGGAAAATTACCAGTTTTCTACCCCATGAAAGTGCAAAATTCTGTTATATGATTTATTGAGAATTCAGTGAACAAAGTTAATCTCATATATACCCGAAGAATATATGGTCGATATCATAATGACAGTAAAGTGTAATTTGACATTATTATTGTAGAGAAGACTTTAGTAAATTCTAGCACGAAAACTTGTCTTCTAACTATATATAGCAGTAAGAAAACACAGTTTAAAATTTATCGTAGGTATGATGATTAAGATCTTAACCTACTAGGGAAAATAACATGGTTGAATAGGGCAAAACACGCGCAGTAACAAAAGAAGAGTAAAACAAATACTTAAAACAAGACAGTTGAATAAAGTCACGCTTTTATATGTATTCCGTGCATATTTATGCAAATTTTAAAAAAAGTATTTGAATTTAATGTATTAACTATAGGTTGCATTATAAAGATATTACCTTTTGTTGGTGTAGAATTATACACATAGGATGGGTAAAATAATGAAAATTGAATTGAATAGTATGAGTGGGATGGGAGGTTATGATTAAGTGAAAGAAAGGTCCAAGGTGTGGATAGGGAAGTTAGCTCACGTGTTTGTGTCTGGAAATCAGTTGCTTAAAGAGAAATGGAATGATAGATGCATAGAGATAGAAGAGAGAGAGAAAGAAATGGATGGTTGAGTTTTAAATAAGAGATGATTAATAAGGGGACAAATTATACATGTATATCCATCATTTTCAAACACTTTATTAATATCCATGACTTTTTATCATATCATAATATTTAGAAAATAATTTGGATGTCATTTAATGTTGTAAGCGTTTATTTATATATATATTTTTTTAATTATATGTGCATTCATGGTGGGTTCTCGTGAGGTGCTTTGCCTTTAAGGGGACTGGTGGGTCACATCCCACGTGATGGCCCAATGCCAAAATCTCAAAAATGAAAAATGAAAAAGAGATTTTATTTAACCATCGTAGTTGGGTTAACCCTCTTATCATGGTCCTAATGGTCACTGCACCTTTTCAACATTCTCATCAATATATTTTCCGTCAGTAAATTTGTCTACACCATTTAAAATTCAGTTTTAATATTAAGACCTTATTGATGAGTCAGAACTTTCTTCCATCTAACAAACTTGATACATACATAAAATAAATCATATAGGTAGAGTTGGGTTTAATTGCGGATAATACAATAATGGATTCAACTCCACACATCATTCATGATGATGTGCACCAATCAATATCCTGAGAGGACTTTCCGGGAAACTGCAATTCTGCCTCCTCTTCGTCACCATGTTAATCCATCGCCATCACAATCCTACCCACTTCAATGCCCTCCTTCAACTCCAACTCCAACTCCATTCATCATTATTTTATATAAATTAAATTTCTACAATCATGATCCATCCAGGACCCAACACTATACAGAATTCGAGTTTGGTACTTCTACCATTTAATGTACCTAACCGACCTCCTCGTCCTTCCACGTACACCCTCATCTGTACTAGGTCATTTCTCTTAGTTAAACCCTGTCTTAAAATTTGGCACAAATGCACTTCCAGTGCAGTAAAATAAATTCAAAAACCTTAACGCAGATCTAGAAACCTCGTTACTACGTTTGCGCACACGTAACGCATTTACTAAGCCTCAAAGAGTTACGTCCTCAGTGACATACCTACGTACTTGTCAATCCTATAAACAGAATTCTACCAAACAATTATTTGATGAATTTCAAGATTGTGATAGTCATGGTCAATTCTAATTTCTAGTACCGGAATTTTATTTTGACTCATCGTATTAAATTATAACACATATATAATGTTTATTTATTTAAAATAATTACTTCTGTCAACTACGTCTGTGCCTTGTCATGATAGTTTCAATATATTTATTAACGCGTTTGAATTTGAAAACGGTTCAACTCAGTCATCGGCCTAATTAAGAGGTTACCTATAATATAAATTGGCAGTATACAAATTCAATTTGTATTAATTGGTGGAGTTTTCTTGAATTCACCTACATCAACTATGCATATATTGGTACATATAACAGCATTTCTTATGAATTTTCTGTGGAGACCAAGAATGTACAGTTCTCTTCTACGATATGGTTTGATTCAAGAATTTCGTGCCTACCTACTAGCATGAGTAGTGATCAAACTATCTTTAATACATTTAATACATTGTTGAGCATGTCATACATGCCTGCAAGGATTTTACAACAGCATTTCAAATCTTACCATGCATATTTAGTGATCATCTGCCAACTAAATTGAAACTCGGATATATAAAATTCCAAGTTGCATGTATTTCACTGTATGATGATGTCAAAATACAATCTCAATGAAGGAGGAAGGATTAAAATGTACTGTTTTTTTTATGTTGCAGGTTTTACCATTCAAGTTAAAGAAAAAATGTATCTATGAGATAGAATATTCAAAGTGTCCTTGTTTAGTTAAACTTGGTCAGAAAGCTACCACTAGTAAAATGTTTACAAACAACGATTCTTAGGTTAGTTAAGAAGGCAATGTTTTCGTAATTGATAGAGGTTTCGATTAATTTACAAGAGATAGTTGAATACTGACCCATTGAAAATGAAAAATAAAGATGAAGAAGATTGAATGACCCATTATTAATTAGATACATTACCGTGTTTGATGGAATAACTCACCACATTCACATGACATGGCATGTGGCATGTTAGTATTTTTGTGCTGAGAGTGAGACTTTCGAAATGGAGAAGTTATTCTTCATTTATTTCAATTCAATTCAAGAGAGGCCAAACAGCCCAAGTGGTGAGACAAGGGTGGCCCAAAACTCTTAACTTGGACAGATCCTAATAATCGATGAAGGGTCAATTTGTTGTCACTGTTGCAAATTTTTTTTCCCTTTGGGTAAACTAACTCCGGATTGGAAATTGTTTTGTTGTCTGCAAACACTCATGATTGGGCCCAATACATTATTCGTATGGGTATTGGAATTTGGAACCCCATGCCCTGCTATCATGATCTGCTTTGTCCTTTTTTATATATTCAACTTATATATAGTTAGGACCCCCAAAAAAAGCAGAAGCTAAATAGAATAAATTATGGTCTAAATGGGAAGCTATTGATCTAAACCTTGGAAAACCAATCAATCACACTACGAAAGAAACATCTAGTCTTTTTCTTCAATTCCAAACGAGTGTGATGCAAGTTTTTTCGTCACTTGTCAAAATTGTGCTAACCAGAAAGCCCAACATTGGGGATCACGACCACGAGGCCCTTCTATCTTTGGTTATACCCTACCATTATTTGCCCTTAAGTTGGGCGATTTTTGTGATCAAAGGTCATGCGCCCAGCTGCTTGTTTTCTGCAATTTTTGAAACATTGACGTTTTGTTCTACCTCTACAACACGCCATCAATTCCCCATAACAACGTATGATGGCGAATTAAGAGTTTAGACACTTTGCTTAAATTCTTAGAACCTTGAGCAAGCATGTGTCAATGCATAACAATTAAAAAACAAAGAGTAAAGAAAAAAGAATAAAGCTAAATGTTGAGCATTCGATAAGCAAATGCACGGTTTCCCGGGAGCTATTGAGCAAAACAAACGTTGTTATTAGCTTAGTTTCATTTGGGAGGTATTGTTTGTATGTTAGTAATAAAGAAATAGAAAAAGAAAGTGGTTAGAAAAGCAGGTGCGAGTGATGATATTATAAGATATGATAGTGTCCTCCCTCCGAAAAGAAGAGAAGAAAACAAATAGAAAGTATCAAAACTATTGTCATGCTGGACAAGGTCTCTCCCAGGCGTGTGATTCAGAGGCTTTTCTTCCAAGATGCCCATCACTACCATTATTCATATAAGATATTGGCTCTGCATGCCTTCACTCAAGTACCATTTCACTCTCTAATCACAACTTCCCCCACATTTCCTACTCTTTTTCATAACTCATTCCAAACCCAACTCAACACTCCATTACCTTCCCTCTTCTCAGTTCAATCCAAACCCTTTTTCCTAATCCTTTACCATCAAACACTTTCATCTCATGCATATGCACGTGTCACGTAGTGGCCCTCCCTAGTCTTTTACGTACTGGGAAGTGTTTCTGTTAGATATAGGTTTCAAAAACGAATCACAACTGCAATTTCAACCGCAAGTTTTTCGAGTGCCCTCTATCCTAAAGCAATCACATTTATCTGCAATTTCTCGTAAAATCGCGTATAAAACAACTGGGTCACGTGTTGTTATGCTAACGAGTGAAATGGGTGCCCTTTCGGTGCTGCTAGTTCTACTGATATTCTGCAATAGCGGGTTTGTGAGTGTAGCCGGTGGTTTCTTCAATTTCACAAGGTATGGTAGCCCACGGAAGAATGTGTATAGGAATGCGAAAGCAGAGATGGAAGAGAAGAGAGGCGTGCCATCAGGAGCTAACCCTCTGCATAATCGGTAGAGAGGAGATGGTGGAATGTGGGACCACGCAGAAAGTGATGATGAAAGGGTATTGGTTTTAGAAGTAGGAGTTCAGAAAGGGCTAAAGGAATCTGCTATTCCCTTTGTTCCTGTTTGGATGTTTTTGTTTCTGAAACATGGAAGAAGCATCAGCATATAACAATTGCCTAAAATATTAATTCTTTTTTCTCTGCTCATCTGACATGTTTATACATGAGCTGTCCCTTGGTTTATAAACACCTAATCGATCTCTTCCTTGCTTTGCATGCCTGTATCATAATTAATTCTTTTTTTAACTCTTCTTAAATCTCTTTTCGATGTGCAATAGATGCTAGTTTTGTTTGATTAACCATTGCAGGTGTGTAAATCAGTAAACTTATTTCTGAATTATACAGGTTCAGTTTGTTAATTATTTGTTTAAGCTCTTTCCTTAAGCTAAATTATTTGTTTAAACAACTTAGATATAATATTATATAACTTGAGAAACAAGTAAATGACACGTTATGAATTAAAAAACAACAAATATGTCCCATTAACTAAAACAGACAATAACTATTCTTATATTTATATATAATAACAATTCTTAATGTTCTGGTTTAAAGTTAAAAAAACTTTTAAGTAGTACCGTTCCAGAAATCAAGACATAACAACGTACAATAACATAGAATGAATAAACAATTAAAAAATGTTATGTAAGTAAAGTAAACATTGGCGAATGAAAAAACGAGGGAGAATTATGGTTTATGTCTTTTCGCAAGCCTCAAGCAGAAAAGGATTCCGAGTTTTGTTGAGAGAATGAACACCTACACATAGCCTCTTCATTGTAATAAAAGTTATTATAAAACATCGAAAGAAAAATTAACGAAAATTTTAACACAATACTATTTATATTTAAAATACGTTAATGGTAAAGTAAAGTATATTTAAAGGAATTCAATCTTTTTTTCAACTAACTAAAGAATTCTTATTTTTTTTCTTTAAAATTTAAAAGAGATTTTTAAATTGTTTAGGCTACTATTAGAAAAAAAAATGTCCTCCACTTGATTCTGTGTAGATTTTTTTTTCTAAAGATGTCGAAAGAGTTTAAGTTAAAAACATTAGTTTTTTTTTCTTCTAAATATATTGAAAGAGTTTAAGTTAAAAACATTAATATGTCTAATTATAGTAATATAGTAATAATATAGAGTGTAAAAGATATATTTATAATCTTAGAAGTAACTAATATTTATCCTTTTATTTTAGAGGTAGTAAGTATTGTCAAATAAGATAAAATAAAATATGATTTTTTAAATTAGAATGGTGTCATACACATAGGATTATATTATATACAATGTTTTTTAAGATTAATTATCATTTGATGGTGCACATTAAGATCTGAATCATAACTAGTAAAAATATCAACATAGTTTTATTTCAATTTAAGAATGATCCAGATGAAGTACTCGTACTTAATGAATGACTACGCATATATAGATGATTTGATTTGAAGATTACGTTTGTGTCAAACACTAAAGCTTAAATATATTCAACTTGATGTACTTCCTATAAAAAAAACTTGCTACCAATTTTCAAATAAAAGTTCCAAATGTATTTATACTATTAAAAAAATCCTATATTATTATTATTATTATTATTATTATTATTAGATTTTGAATAAATAAAAAATAAATGTATAAAAAATAAGTATTTACATTATTATGGTCTAACTAACTACAAGGACTTTCAGGGATATCTGATTGGAACGGTACAAAGAGAATACTGATTAAAATTAAAAAGAAATTATTTAATGTAACATCACGTTTGAACTCAAAATTGTAAAATAAGCTTAAACAAATTTTCTAAAAGCTAATCAACAAGTTTGTTGGGCATGGAAATAATAACTATTATCCATACAAAGGTTTATTTATTATTTAAATTATAAATTATTTAATTTGGCATTCTTATTGCACCAATAATTATACAAAAGAAATAGTTTTGAAATTGTGTTTTGTAGGAATGTGAGAGTGTTGTTACATGAATAAATATTTTAGAAAGGAAAAGGGGAATGAGTTGGGAGATTATAGTTTTAGATAAAATGGTGAAGAGAATCTTGGTCCGTGAAGTTAGTTGCGTTTTGTTGTGTAGCAGAAAGGATGGTTCTGTGTCTAACCTTTTCGGCTTGGGGTCGCGTACATGTTCTCTGTTCTTGTCCTATTTTTCTTGTTCTTCAAAGCTAACACCAACATTTTCCTTCCCACCAACTCATAAACTACTTCGTTTATTCTTTTGTTGCTTTCTCACATTTAAAGATATGGAAAATGCTTGCTCATGTCCATCGCATGTATCTCATTTACAATTTTAAATGGATAAAAAAACTAAAAATAAAGAGGTAGTGCCCAAGACGTGTAAGAGAAAACTGAAGTGAAAATTTCAAAATGTCTTCACTTAGTATGGTGCAGACAAACGAGTCTGCAGAATGGATATTTTTTTTATGAATCAGTACAAAATATACGAGTCAGTCTTTTGTCTCTTAAGAGGGGCATGAACATTCAAATAGCTATTTTGTCACTATTATTTTTACATTACCTGTGTTTAACTACATTTTATTTTCTCTTTTCTCTATAATACTATCAATGCACCACTTTGGGGCAGAAAACAAAAACCCAACCCAACACCCAAGACAAAGCCATGGTGAATCACCTAAGCATTTGTACATACACACCTCTAATAATTACTATTTTCTTATAGTGATTCCCATGTCTAAGCAAATTGCAATGCGCATGGGGATAAAATCAGGGAAGGTTCACCAATTCGTTTCAATCATTTCTCTACTTATATCAATGCAGCTAATGAAGCTTTATTATGAGGTGCAATCAATGAAGCTCTTTCGTTGTTGGTGTTACTTTTTATTACACCTAATCAAATCTTTGAGGTGCCCATCATCCAACGTTTGTTCCTGGGTTTTGAGTTTATCCATGCATCACTTGCAACAAGGGTTGAAACATCTTTTGAAAATTTGACTGATTTTATTACTAAATTCATCAAAGATTATGTCAAAGCATTTTCTGTTGTCATTATTTCAGAACTAGTGAGAGTTGCTTCCATTTGATGAAGTTACATGTTCCATAGTTGCTGCTGTATTAGTCTCTTACATATGCACAGTACGGCTGATCCAATAGATTCATAATGGGCCTGCTTCTCTCAAGACCCACAATAATAAGAGCTTAAAGCTATTCATCACATCAAGAGAAACTAATATAAATAGGAAGAACATATGATAAGACGTGACAAAAATATAAACAAACGAAAGGTATCAAATGGGTGCATATCCTAGTTATGTGTCCTTAAAATGTGATGCTTTTATGATTTCAGATGGTTGCAGACGAATGCTAGGTGGCATTGGCAGACTCACAAAAGGAAGAATACAGTACCTGTAGCACGGGAAGTGAGGGGATCCGTGCCTTTTGTCCTGGATTCATTGTTCTATATGATATCCAAGGTACATAAAACATGTGGTGCACCCCTTGTTTCCAACGTATCCAACCATTATTCTTTTCTTCATCGCTGCCACTGATGCCAAGGACAAAGGGAATCAAGTTCCATTTTGAGGCAATTTTGGTTAAAGAAATACATCAAATATGTTAAAAGTGAAGTGAATTATTTACATTCAAGGATTAGTAACAGAAAGTTCCATCCTCCACTAATAGCAGTAGTCACTTTTTTTCTTTTTCCTTTGCATAATGCATGAAGCGAGGGTGAAGAATCAAGTGACATTGAAAAGACGTGAAGAAAAGAAGGATGGAGAGGTACGTGCCAACCTCCTACTTCAAAACAAGAACTGAAGAAAACAGCATCATCAGGAGCTATTAGTCTATAGAGCATTGACTTTGTTAATGCATAGCAGACTTGAATTGATTTTGGTGATTGCAACAACTATATATGTTTAACCACTAGATTTTCAGCATGTAGGGTTCCGGAAGAGCTTACAATCTTCTTACCTTGTCGCTGGAACCACAGTGTCTCCACTAAATTGACAAAACATTGAAACAAGGTGACCTTTGTTAGGAAAATAGAGTTAGAAATGTTGGAATTTAATTAGTATTTTTACATTTTCTTCTTTGAACAAGTCAAGTCTTCGTTTATTTGGAATTTGTGTTGTAGGCCATCTCTATAAGAGTGCATTTGTTGCTGTGGCTACGTCTTTTAAGAACCCTTCACTCTGAAGTTATTTGGTGGATACTGTTTCATCCTCGTGGTTTAGGTGTTTGAACTGATATATATGCACTCAAAGATTTTAATCAAGTTTTCAATCCTATCGTCATTCATTCTCGTGAATGTTTCTTTGGATATAATACTTCAAGCATTGTGGAGTTTAGATACTTGTGTAAGTGAAAGTGGACAAAAAATTATGCACCGGTAAACTTTTTAACACGCCAATCATAATTATCATAATTGACATTAGTAAAATGTTTCTCAGTCAACCAATCTCTTATTATTATTACAGTATTATTGGAACATCTCAAAAAAAAAAGAAATAGGCTATATGGATTAAATATATATAAAAGAATAACATCACTTTTAATTCAAAACTTTAAGACAATATGCTTATGACTTTTTTATATATTGTTTAACTTTCTCATTACTTTTATTTAATGTGTGAGTTAGACTCGTACTTAGATTCCTAACAAAATCCTTCCTAACAAAATCCTCCATGTATATAAAACACTCCGCACTTTTGAAATTCCCTCAAATCTTCTCATTTTTTCCTATTCCTTTGAAGCTCTACTAACGCTGCTTCTTGTTCTTGATTGATGATTGTCACGGAGCTAAATGTTTTGTAAAGTGTCTTCTTAAAAATGTAAGAAAACTAGTAGGATTTACTTGGACAGTCACTGGGAGTGAACTATAGAGATTTTTACTTGGTTTTGAACTTTGGAGCATAACTGCACAAGTTTTAGAAGATGAGTTTATTTACATCTTCACGTCTAAATGTTTTTGTAGTGTGTTTAAAATTTAAACATCTCAAGCAATGGTTTTAAGATTAGCCAGACTTTGGAACATTTAAATGCTCAATTGTGCATTTAAACTACTCATTTCAATTAAATCTATATAAATAGTACTGGTTTAAATATGTTCTAAAGTCCAATTAAATATGATTATATTTTCTTTTAATTTTTTACGGAAATAGTTTTTGAGTTTTAATTCTTTTATGTTTTTTTTTAACTAATCCTTTTTCTTAACCTTAATCAACGCTAAAAGTTAAAAGCAATACTTGTTATGATTAAAATAATAAAGGATAACTCAAATTAAGACAATTATAATTTAATTAAGTAATATATTTCTTGTTTAATATAAACAAGATAATTATATATATTATTTGTATTTTTTAACCAATAATTTATGCTAACATTGTATTTATATCAAAATATATTTTCTATTTTTAAGATTAAACTACCTATTTTTTATTTTTGTAAGTATACCAATTAATTTTTTTTCATTTTTAGTATTAAATTGACTGTATAAATACTATAAAAAGATGGATAGAAAATGTTTTTCACAGAACCTAAAAACAGATTTTGTAATTGGAAACACCGTGAAATATACAAAACTCTCTTTATGCTATATGTAGCTAGAGTTTTTGGAAATTAAACTTGAGAACTGAGAAGTCAAGGATTATTCTCATGCATAGTTATAAAAACTCAGCTAGACCATTCTTATAATACATTTTATTTGAAATATTAAGTATTATATAATATAATTTAAATGCAGATCAATCGAATTATTAGTCATGCAACTTTGAACTTTGAAGTATTATATAATATATATATATTATTTATTGGGTCAACTTGTTTAAGTAGCAATTCACCGGTCCAATAACTTATTCATTAGTCGTTATTTTGAGTGTGTTCATTTTACTAAATCCTTGTGTTGGAGGAGGAGGGATGGGATCTCATGAGTTTTGCAATTTATTTAATCTCAGTTTATGTTTTTTTTTTATTCATTTGAGTCGATTAAAAGTATTGAAATGAATGATTCTAAAAAAGAATATAAAAACAGAACATTTGGATACATCTTAGTTTCCCAACTATCAATTCAGTTAATAATAATTTAACTTGTGATTTGATACTCAGATCCAACAATCTTCCAGAAACCAATACTTTATCCATCCAAATTATTTCAAATGGATGATGCAAGTATAAATTTCCCTTATTGCTCAGAAATTCAGGGGGACCATATAACTCAGATTCATAAGAAATGAAAAAAATAATAATAAAACAGGGAAGTTAGTGTTAAGTATAGAGGAGCAGCTTCATGAAAGTTGCTAGATGATACTAATGTTGTCCTTGCTTATACAGAAACAGAGGAAGTCTTACACAATGAAATGTGGTACATCGTCAATCATGCGCACTACAATACAACTGCATAATGGATCCAGAAATGGCTTTTGACTTATCCTCTTCTGGTGGAACATAGCCCTCGCCCCCACAGACACTAGAATCATTTGTCCTCTCCCCCAAAAGAAAACAACAACAAAAATGAAAATGTTACTTTCAATTTATCCATGTGGTATGGGGACCCAATAATTTAACCTTAGTTTTGTTGCTGTTGTACATTTATTTCACGTGTTTTTACGGAAGACTTGAAATAATAATTGGAGAGACGTAGCACATGGGATAAACTGAAATTAACTCTGCCCAATCAAGCAACTATATATAATTTTTCACAGTAGACAATGGACAATTGAAGTGACGTGAATTTTGGTTTAAATGCCGGCAAGGCACTCTGGTGGGATGGCTGTGTACCTTGACTTATCTTGGCAGTAATCATAGATCATATGGTTAAGACGAACCCACCTGTACCTTCGAGCTTCAATGGCATTAAGAGCTTGGTATGTAGCCCCTTCCCACCAATTACTTTGATTAGAGGCACAGTTTGCAGGTCCTGGCGTTGGGCACCCTTCAATGTCAAAGTCCTTGTAATATGCATAAAAGGGTGCCTTACTCCAATCAATTTTCTCCAATCCCCCTCTTGTTGCCCAGTTATCAGCTTCCCACAACGTCGAATACACTCCCATTGCTTGCATCTTTGGGTATGGTATTCCCTTCCCTTCATTGTTCTTGTACACTCTAATGGGAAAATCATCCACGTAGAATCTGCATACCAAATGTTTGTAATATCAAATTCTAATTAGTAACACATGTATTTCATTAACTATTATTATTAGTAGTTGTAATAGTAGAAGTCAATGTATATCTTACACAATATGATGATGATTCCACATGATAGTATAAGTGTGAAAATCCGTAGAAGGATCAAACCAGAGGTTGACCCTTTGCTCTCTACCCCCTTTTCCATTAGCATAGATATTTGTCTGAACTGTGTAAGGCTGACCACTACGATTTCCCAAGAATTCAAAATCCAGCTCGTCACGTATAGTGTCGGTGTCAGAGTTCATCTACAGCAAGAACACTCCACCAAGTAAGTTAATGTGTTCTTGTTCAGTTCAAACCATGTTTTTCTATAGACATACTAAATAATATTATAAGAACATTAAGACTCACATAAAATGCAGTGACAGTTCCTGCAGAATCTCCGGGTACGAGTTTGATCTTTATGCTAACACGACCAAACATGTACTTATGCTTGGAAGCAAAACCGCAACCTGTGAATGACGCAGAGTTTGTGTGTCAATTTTTGTTCATCTGGCATAGGGAATAATATATAAAGACAAGAATTAAGGTTATGTGGCTTACCGGAGTTTTGGTCGAGAATGAGTTGGATGGCTCTGCCTTGATCAATTTGCTTGATGTGGGACTCTGACCACGTGACTTGAAAGTCTTGCACAAAAGTGGCTGGTCGTGCCCAAACACACACAGAAGATACGAGAAACCATGACAGCAAAAGAATATAGAAATCAATGATTCTAAAAGTGTTAATGATGGCCATGAACAAGTTTAAAGTGAAAGGATATAGGTAAAATTGGAATGCAAGTGGAGGGAGGGAAGTGTGTGATTTATATAGGAGCTTTGTGATTGAATTGAAATGAAAACGTCACAAGAGCATAGCTTTCCATCCAGCTTTTGGTAAACAATCAGCAGGGCCTACACCATTCATGCTTGGCACACCACTTTTGTCCTCTTCAGCCTAATCATTTTTCTGAGCGTGTGCATTGTATGTAACGCAATGAAAGTGAACACTATTAATGGTTAAAAGAGAGAGAAGCATCTATGCACTTAATATGTGTGTTTGAGGCAGTTGTATATTGAATCCAGGAAAATGAAGTTTCGATAGCTTTACAAAACGTTTGATAACTCAGTTTTAGGATTCATCCCAAATGCTGCTAATTTCTACCTTGAAGGCAAAGCAATATAAACTCACGGTTTTGTATGGAGAAATGGATTCTAATAACTGTCTTCCAAAACACATTTCTACTACATCATAAGATGTTTCCAGTTAATTAACATTCATGTATCTTTACTAGTTTTTCTTTATCTGTTGCATTCAAGTCTTCAACAATCTTCCCATGGCTACAAGAAATTAAAATTTTGACGCAAAATACAACTTTATCCCGCATATTCGAAATTAGAAGGATAATAAGGAAAATAATAATAACCAAATACACCCCATTTTATCAAATAATAGAATAAAATGTGACTATTTTAGTCTACTCTGTTGGTTTTTTATAGCCTTAAGGATAGAGGTTTCAGTACTTGTATGGACTGTTCTAAGAAAAAAAAGTGAATGATTTAATGAGAAAATTAAGAAACAATAAATGTGCAGTTATTTGAGATTTTAATTGATAAACAGACATATTTACCATAATGCTTATCTATAGTAAATAAAACTTTTGATGAAAGGAAGTTAATGTTTTCTTCCAATAAGGTGCATATAGAAACATGTATTCTTACACTATAAGGAAAAAAAAATATACAATTAAGATCAAGTAATGATACACCAAATCATTTATTTTATCGAACATTTCATCCATATTTATTTATTTATTTTTATTTATAATTTTTTACTTTTTTATTTGTTTTTTCAGTCACTTATAAGTAGGGGTGTTGGAGATGTTTACTTTTTTTTTTTTTCTAAATAAGATGCCATATAAAGTAAAAGTAAGTAAATTGGTTAAGTTTGTGACTACTTTATTCTTCAACTTTTTTCCCCTACAAGGGAAGGAAAGGTATATTGCCATTAACCTTGAGAACTGAAGTCTGAAAATAAAAAATTGAAGAGTGCGTGTGAATTTTTCCCATTAACTAACTTAAAAAGTTAATTATTATTAGTTATAGTCTAATAACTCATAATTATGAATTTCTAATTACTAATTAATTAATTAATTAACTACCAATTAACCTATTAATTAAAAGTTAATTTATCAATTCTTGAGAAGTTCTTTATCTAAAGTTATATGGTGACTTTATGATTTTTAGTATGCCATCAACAGAAAATAAAAAAGAGTAATATATCTAGTCACAACAATAAATAATAGTTTTGTAATGCTCTGTTTTTTATGACAAAGTGGTTATCTTAGCTATCATGTAACCAACATATAGATAACTATAAATAGTGAAAATTGATGAACCGGGCGTCTAAGTATGATTTAAGAGATTAGTTATATGTTGGATCAAGCGAATTATTTTTAAAAAAAATTAATATAAGAGAATTTTGGTAAAATGAAAAATAATTTTTATATAAGTTCATTTTAATTTATAAAATTATTTTTTATCTTAAAAGGTTTTAAGAATAAATTTATTCTTGGAAATTCTTGATGAACGATTCCTCATAATGCGTTATATTTTACATCATTTATAAACAATATTTAGTGTTTGTTTGAATTTTTTAACTTTTAAGTGTACAACATGTTCTGAGTAAGAAAATAACATGTTTTATAAACCAATTGAATTACACTACTGACCTCCAAACAAAATTTATTTTTTCCGTCAATAAAATATCACACCCGTAATATCTAGATACATGGCCGTGATTTTTAAGAAAAATTTTAAGAAATCATACTAACACCAAAAGGTGAATGAGTGGCATACATAAATAGCACGTGTGCAATGATTATGATTTTTTTTCTTTTTTCTGTGTGACGTTGGATAAGTAATACCATTGCCCATTTGAGCCCCAACCTTCCATATTGAACGTAACATGATTTTAATTAGTATATTTAAATCTTTATTATTTGGTTATAAAATCTTAAACTATATATAACTATTCACTTTCATCATATAAATTCTCTAATTAATCACATACAGAAAATTATCACAAAATATTTGTTTAACTAATTAATACTAAAAGTAGTTATGGCATATTTAATAGTGTCTTATTAAAAACCCAAGACCTAGCGTAGTCTAAAATTTTGATGTACACGTGAATCACATAATCATGTAATCATGGATTAGGTTAAGTATTATATTAAATTTGTAACGCAAAAATGTGTATTAGATGTTCAAGAACTTTGAGTTATTGCATATAATACCTAACAAATACAATTGAGTCAATTTCATCTCAAATGATTTTATTGGAATAAAATATTTAAATTTATGAACTATGATTATTAAATATACAATATTTTAAACAAAGCTAAAATATATTTTAGTGAGTTAAACATATTGTGTTAAGCGATATTATCTCGCTTAGCTGATATTTTTTAATAAAATCATAATTTGTTTCAGGTATCTTCTTGTTTAAACTATTGCAAGTCATTAAATAATATGTTAAATTAATGAAACATGGTACTAGTACTTAACACTAAATATGCTTCATTTGTATACTTTGAAAATTTTAACAAAATGTCATTCAAACATTATAAGAAAAAAATTTAAAAATAAATTTTCAGCTATTATATAAAATGATTGTTGATTGTAATCAAAATAATTATCAAATTAAGTTTTGGTTATTAAATAATTATAAAATAAAAGTAATAATTGAATTTAGTGACTAATTAAATGAAGATAATTGGTATCTAACATTAACAATAAATGTTTTAACTACTAATACTATTATATTCTAAATTAGTCTATACCTTAATTAGATTTTATATATTATAAAATCTTAAAAAAATCGTATTAAAAGAAAATATTTGTTTATTGTGTAAACTTAAGAAATTCTCACTAATAAAAAACAATGAATATAGTTTTACATTAAGTTTTTTGTTAGCTCATCTTGGTTACAAAAGTTATTATAAGTGATCTTAATTTTTTTTATTTTAACTTTATTTTATCATTTTAAACACCTTCATATAAGAAAATAATGTTATAAAACACATACTTTAATTAATACTTTATTTATTTTTAATATTTTTAGGATAAACAATTTTTTATTTTTATAACTCAAATTTCTTTAAGATCTAATGTTTAAAATTTTATTTCTGTTAATATATCCTAATAGGAAAGTAGCATAAGATACATATGTTAAATTAATATAATTCCTGCGACATGTTCTTAATTAAGGTAAGTGTGAATGAAAAGATGGGATTTAACTCCATACGGCACCGTCCTATAACTCATTACTAAAGAATGGTGAGAGTACTGGAGAATTGAAATGTGTGCTAGGTTGAAGTTTAAGAAATTATTGGGTGTAGGTGCAGTGACGAGGTTGGGGTTTAAATGCATTTAATTGTGGTTCGTAAGCGTCACGCTGGGAATCAGAAAGCCTGAGTGTGACTCTGCCCAATAAGGGATGGGTGCAAGAACAGTAGCTAAGTGTCGGCAAGGGTTCAAAAGTCACTGCTTATTACACAAATATATTCCAAAGATAAGATAGGGATAAAATGAGGTTCATATCACTCGCTAAATATTTTTTTTACGAAAATAAAATATATTAAATATAAGTAAAATAAAATCAATAGTGTACTTCCCTCATCTAATATATTCGGATCAGATTATGTCTAATATTCAAAAATACTTATATTTAAGTTTTTTAATCTCGACCTCTGTTCAAATTGTTACTCTGAATTTAGGCTTAAATTCAAGTCACCTCAGTCCAAAACCTTTATATATATATATATATATATATATATATATATATATATATATATATATATATATATATATATATATATATATATATATATATATATATATTATTTATAGAAAATATCGATACACTTTTCCTCACTTACCTTATTTGATCAAATATTTTTCAAAGATAAATCTCTTCCTAGACTTCAAAATTACAACAACTCAAATTCTAAATTAATTGAATTCGGATCAAATCAGTTCCAGCCATCTGTCAAAGCACCCGTGAACAAATACTATATTTTTGATACATTACTTTTTCTCTCCTCCTCTATGCTCCTCATACTCTACCATCTTCAAAACCAAACATGAGCTGAGATCAATCTAATTTCAAGTTTGTGTGCTTTTTCTATAGTTGTTGGAATCCGCTGGAGGCAACAATTTATATTTTGTCCGTAATAATAGACTTTCAGAACAACAAATATTACATCGTATTTTCAAAATGCTCAAACTTTTTTGAGGAAAATGATTAATCAATGATAACACTTACCAAAGAATTGCAGTTCACGCCAATTATTAATTATAATTCAAGTAAAGCGGAAGCCTGGACTGGTTCTTAATCTCTCGAATCATTCTTAAATAACAATCTTAAACTTTCGTGGAGTAATTGTGGTCGTGTTTCGAATTTTCATGTTTAGTTTGTACATAGAACTGTGGAATAATATGTGCTAGCTGGACAGCACATAGAACTCAACCTGTTCACTACTTCACCGTCCCTCGAGCTAGTTCAATCATTTAGGGGAAGCTGAACACATTTTTGTGGCAAATCAATGCGATCATTTGTTGAATTGTAGCACTTCAAATTCAAGTTGTTGTACAACAGTACGTTATACTACTAAATTTGTGCATACAGAGAAGATGAGTTGAGGAAGTGGTCTTGTGTCAATATCAGGCATATAGAATAGCATGCATATCATGAGTGTGGTTGGAAATTTGTGTAGGCTTGAAATGCAGAGTTCACTTTCAGTACAGAGTCAGTGCCAGTCAGCATTGATAGAATTTGAAATGGAATCGGATTTCCTCCTTTCCCATTCTCTTCATGCACCGAACTAACACAGGCCCCACTTGAAATAATTTCGTTGGCATGGTTGGCTCTTGAAGAAGCACTAATGCTACAACAACAACAAAATAATTGATGGTCCTAAATAGTTACAGAGCAACAGGATACTGGTTGTAGCATGGTGAATGCTTGCTATTAGGATGTGGACTTCTAGACACGAAGTTGCCACACATGTTAACTGTTGTTTAGAACTTATCATGAAGTGGGTGGACAATAAGAAAGCTCTTCGTGGAATGAATATTAGATTGATAAGTGGAATCTTTGATCTACGAACGAGTGTTAAGATTTTTCTTTTACGATTTAAGATCTTGTATTCAAGTTTCGGGTTCAATTGAGAACAATGGTCTTATTTAAAAACGGTTCAACGATCAATAAGGACGTATTAGTTGAAAATTAAAAAGACAATAGTCTTACTTTTGAACAACATTATTTTATTTATAGAAATTTTATTGGATTATCTTAATATTCACTAAGGTTTATAATTACTACATTTCTAATCAAATAATTAATGTTAATTATTTTAATCATAACTTTAATATTTCAACTATAAATCATGCGTGTATTCTTGGAGAAGAGAGGTCTCAAGTTAATTAATTTTTTCTTATTATGTTTCCTAATTATGTATATAGGTCCCTTGAATGATTGAAACACTTAATTGATAGTTGTGAAAAACCTTTAGATATGGGAACCTAAATTATAATGACATTTCAAATTACACTCATTAATGAGTCATATAAGTTGAAATGAAACATTATTTGTTCATGACTATTAGATCTAATTTGAATTGAAAGTGAACATTAAAAGCATTTAATCAATTCTCTTTTTTTTCAAAACCTATAAATAATGTCATTATTATGTTTAGGCTACCAAAAATTGCTTGTCTTTCTTAGTGAAAACTTACTTGTTCTTCTTGTCTCTATTAAAGAGTGACTAAGTATTTGTTCTCAGCAAATATGTCAAGTAATTCTAGCTTTTAGGAGTTTTCAGGGTCATCAGAAGTCAATGTCTAAAATGATTTAGGCCATCACACTGAGCTCAAAAGAGAATTTTATTTAAGTGACATTTCTTGTATCTAATGTTGTTACCGTAATCAAGATTGTTTCCAAACGAATGTCTAGGTGTTCTTAACATAAATATTAGGTTGTTAAGTAGAATCTTTAACTTGAAACATACTTCAAGTGTTAAGATTATTTTCTAACTATTTAAAATTTTGTATTTAGTCTTCCTCTCCAATTAAAAATACATGTAGTAAAAAATAAAAAAGACAGTAGTTTTATTTATGAAGGATATTATTCTATTTATAAAAGTTCTATTAAGTTGCCTTAATATTCATTTCCTATATTTCTAATAAAAAAATTAATGTTAATTATTTTAATCAATTAATATTCATTTCCTATATTTCTAATAAAAAAATTAATGTTAATTATTTTAATCAATCACTTAATTATAATTTTAACATTCCAACTACAAATCATGTCTCTTTATTGAGAAAGTGAGATGGGCACTCAATGTAACAACTTCGCATTTCCGAAATTTCTACGATGATGAAATTTCCTATGTTTTGATTACACAAAAATAGATGCAGCATGAAATAAAGAAACATAGTTTTAGTTAAATCATTTACTGCTTTTTATTTGGTACGAAATACTGTATTGTTCGAACAGATGAATGTTACATCGAAAGGATGACTAAATCTCTATAATATAGTACTTGCTACCTAATCTGAATTTGCAGAGAAACTAAGGTCCATATTACCGACCGGCTAATTAAGATGATTAAAGTTGAAAGCATAAGGGATTGTCCTGAATGTGAAAAGGAGTGAAGGGTTCCATACTTTTTGTTGTTCATTATAGCACACCAGTTAAAGAAAATATAAACAACAAAATAAAATTACAAAGAATTATTTAATTATTCATGTTTTTTTATTACCAATAGCTTTAATTTAATTTAATCACTTCATTAAAAGATATTCATTTACGTATTTTCCTTATAGATTTCTAAAAGCAATTTTTTTGTTATCCTTAAACTCCACAATCTTATGATATATAAGTAATTGCTAGATATCGTTCTACTTTAATAACTTATTATAGGTTTGACTTTTTATTTTTTATGTAGTTATGTTAAATATGTACAAGAAAATTTTTATGGCTATAATGTTTTTTATAGATGGAGTATCTAAAGAAAGAGATTCAAGCGTTTGTATTAGTAAAAATTAAAATTCAAACTTACTTTTTTTATCAAAACAACTTTTTTTCCTTGAACCATACTTGACTATCTCATGATGAGTTGTGTTTCAGTGTAGGTTCTAAGGTAGGGCTCACATGACCTACAGTCGAGTATTTAAGCTTATCTTGGCTTGAAAATAATCAATTCACCTCTTATCTTTTTGTATATTTGGTGATCATTAATTGTAGGCCGAATCCTTCACGAACAAATTAGAAATACATTTTCTACTCGTGGGATGAATTTATTTGAGATTCAATAAATGATAAAAAAATATATAGTTATGAGTGTTAGATGAAGGTCATTTTCAATAAAACTGTCTACAGATATTAAAGTTGAGTAACATTAATTTCATCATCAAAGTATGATGTTATTTATATAAGCGTCATTGATTATAAGCATCATTGTTTTAAGAGAATATACTTTGAAGAAGAGTAATTAATGCAAAAATATTTTAAATATTAATGCTGAGTAAACTTTTTGTTAAACTCCATTTTAACAACTTTAGTAGCGTAGAAGTAACTTTGTGTACAAAGCGTTTAATCTTATGCGACATTGTAGGATCCTCTGCTGTTGTATTGATTATTTTAGAAAGAAAAAATGGAAACAGTTTTTAAATGTTTCTTTTTGTTGCAGGTGTAACTTTTTTTTATCATCATAATGAAGTGGGCGTGGGCTGCTTCGTATTTTGTTTTCTCTGAGAGAATGGGTTGGCTCAGCCTTTTAACATTTGATTGGACTACACAGTAGGAACGGAGAATCACTATTGTACAAATTGGGCCATGTCATTTTCTCACAAACAAGAAAAAAAAAAGGTTTGGAGTCTAGAAAGCCCAATTTTGTCAATATGTACAATCAAAGTTCATGGATTTATAACGTGTTCGAATAAGTTCCAGAAGAAAGAAACCTTCTTTTACGTATTTCACCCACATCTACCAGAAATAAAAGGTTATAGCTTCTATGCTTTCGAGACATTATAAGTGATATAGGCATAGCAAGTGAAACTTAATTAGGATAGACCAATGACTCTGATTAAAAAAAATAAAATTTAAATATAACTCAATTTATAAAACCTTGTAATAATAACGAGTATTATGAATTTGGCATGTATAAATATGAATGTAAGTCTAACTTTGAGTAAAAAAAAAAAAGTTAAGACTCAATGTCTTTACAAGTTTTGGATTGAGGATGATATTATTTTAATGTATATTTTGGTTCAATTCTTTTTTTTTTTTATCTCTCCGATCTTTAGGCTCTCGATAACAAAAATGGATAAAACGACAAGAGAATGCAAGCGTGGGAAAGATGTTATTATGTAAGCATTGGTATGCGGCTGAAGGCTGGTTATTTAGTCGCTAGCTTAGCAGTGTGAGTATGAAACACAGCAGAAGGTATGCATGTTCTGAATCATTCCATCAGATTTACCGAACCCAAGCAGAGAGAAAGAAGAATGATTGCCAGGATCTTATGTGATTGCATAATGATAGAGTAAAAAGATAATACCATAATGTTGAAGCCAGAGAGAGAACATGTCCTTTCTCTTTCCCACACTCAGACAGAAAGAGAGAGGAGAATGTAGCGTACTACGTTTTATATGTATTCTATGGTGGGACTACTCTGCTGACATATACTACAAAAGCAACGGTACTCCTCAAACCAAATCAAATTAAAGTTAGGAATTAAAAGCAGTTTACACATACATGCATGCAAGCATGTGAAAAATAAATGAAAAAAGAACAAAAATCTACAGCTGTAAATGCATGTCCTTTAGTGGTGAAAATTGGTGGCCTTTTTTCTGTTTATATATTCTACTTGTCTTATCTACTATCATGTATTTGGGGTTCTCAGTTCTGAGTGAGGGATGTAATTGTAATGTAATGTCTATGCTTCTCCCTTACAGTTGCAGCAATTATTATACAATCTTTGGTTTGTTGTTTTGACAGAGGCTCGTCGACCAAAGGATAGGTGTTTCCCTTTTCGGGGCTCCTCCTTTTCTTGCCCCTCTGCATTTTTCTCATTTGTCCTTCTATGTTCCATCACTTCAACATGAAAACCTCTTTTTAGCAATATATTTATTCCTACCTCCTTCTACCCTGTCATTCACTTTGTGCTCTTTGCATCCCTCCTTTCATTTCTCAATTTCTTTTTCTTCATCACCTCTCTTCACTTTCTGCTCCTTCCACACCACAATGGCACGTGATCATCACCATCTTATTTGTGGCCAAAGCCTCACCCTTTTTAGCATTTCTCTTTGCTTTCTCATAATTTCAAGTTGGACCCAGCTGGGACTTGTTACTGAAGGTACATTTATTAGAGGTTTTCCAAGCTTCCAAAACGGACACCAATACTATCCGCAACTAACAATTTCTTCTCTTTGTTCTAACAGGTAGAAAGACTCCCAAACAGAATGGATTTTATCAGGTACAGCCCAGTTTACTTTTAAGGAGGTTCTTCACATGAGTGATTGATTACTGGTTACAAACCTTAACTTGATGAGAAATTATGGTGATTTGTGTAGACAGTAGATGATGACAAAACAACGGTGAGAGCACAGATAGGGTCAAGACCACCAAGATGCGAGAGAAGGTGCAGGTCTTGTGGACACTGTGAGGCCATTCAGGTACCTACAAATCCTCAAGCGCAGAACGGGAGGATCAACTCTTCAACTCTGTCAACTATTGCTTTTACAATGGGAGAAGGTGGGTCCAACTACAAGCCCATGAGTTGGAAGTGCAAATGTGGGAACCGTATTTTCAACCCCTGATTCCAATTGTTCTACAATTTAGTTGTTACATAATCAAGGATGACAGCAACTAATTTTCCAATTTTGTACATGAATATACATTTCTAAGTAATTCTTTTTGTTTCTTTAGTCTTTTTTGTTCTCACCTCTCAATGACCTCTCTTTGAGTCAAGCTTTTATTTTGCTATAGTAAATTGGCCCCATTTCTTTGCTGGAAATGTTTAGTTGTATCACTTGCGGGTGCTATGGTTGTCCATGTAAATTGCAGTTTGCGAGTTGATTTAGCACTTCTGCTAAAGCAGATTCTGCGAGCTTAAAACTTAAAATTAGTGCTAACTTGCGTAGAGCAGCATGGCTGCTTTCTTTTGTTCATTTCTGGGGTGATAGTTAGATGGACATGGAGATTGGAGTGACGTTTTCTCTGTTTTGATTTCTTTTATTTTTCTGTAAGATATATATGCATGGAATAATATAATTATTAACATGGCTAACATGTTGGTAAACTTCCCAAATAATATAAGATGTTATTGGAGATATACAAATGACAAAAGTGATTTTACGACAGTACAATGAAAATTAAAGGATGGAAAAAAAAATTCATAACTAATATAACTGACATGTAACTAATTTCTATAAATATATTACAGAAAATTTGGTCACAAGTTATAATGATATTCTTTTTTGTTTTCCCCTGAGAATCCTGCACTAACGTGAGGTTAAAGAATACAATCAATCTTTTTTAAGTTTTGAAAAAAAAGCATCATGAACAGTGCCTTACTCTTTGTGTTCTTATTACTGAGCAATACTGTCTCTAGACGGAGCCAAACCTTGCTACATGCAATCAGAGAAAGTAACAAAAAGAAAAATTGACAAGCTAACCCCTGATTGTACTCTTAAATTCCTTTTTCTTATAATATTGTTCAATACTTGTCCTGAGCGAGTATTAAGTTGCTTTCAAGCAGATTTCTCATATGCTGTGAGCCACGCGCCTGAATCAGAGTGATCAATCTATTCTGTAAATTTGTACAGATATATTTCAAGCAGTTTATGATACAATGATTTAGTTTACTTAAATGAACAAAAAACAAACAAGCCAATAAATAAAACTAAAAATAAGACATATTACAATTCTAGTTAGTCTATCATCTAAGCATACCAATAAGAAAACTATAACTTCGCTGAATATCGTAAGTACTAAAATAAGTAGTGATGTAACATGTTCAAAGTCGCACTTCGGTTATCACTTATGCTTGTAGAAGAAAATGATGAAGATATATTATGAATGCATTGCCAGTGTTAGACTCTACAGGGAATTGTACTAGACTAGAATCAGTATATATTGTGTGGTCAAATGATAATTGGCACTGATAACTAGCCACCGAAAGGAAGCAGAAAATGGTATACAGGGCTAAAATTTTTCTAGTATCCTAAGAAATTGGCAGTAGTTTTTTTCCATGAAGTAGCGGTAAATTGCTGAGTCCATGAACAGAGGGAGATGGTTAGTTGGAAGGAAATCCTACTATGTGATTTCTGTTCAAAATGACAACACAAGAAGAAGTCACATGATGTAACACCCTTCCCATCTTGAACATGTTGATTGGTGCATCAATAGTTAGAAGGCACCAGATCAGATGCTGTTTTCAGTAAAGCAAACTTCGGGTGTGTTATATAAACTTCTTTCTATGTACTACTTATTTTGACTCCTTTTCGTAGATATCTAAAAATTATTCTTGTACAATTAACTCGCTCTAGTTATGGTACAAAAAGAAAATTCTTGCATGCAATGTTGACTAAATTGAAGTTTTTTTCGTGGGTGCTAATAAAATCATTTTCTTTGCCTGTACAAATATTAAACTGAAGTTTTAACAAAATTAGAGAATAAATGGCAAATGCATAACTTGAACTGTCTTGAACAACAAAACTGGTACATTTGTTGTTTGGACATTTCCTCTTATTTTACGAATATCCTGTCACTACAATAATGGTTTCCATACTGTGGATTGAATAGATGATTGATGGATTTGCGCTACTGCGTTTGCATAAAAATAAGGTGCAACAGTAGTAGCCTTCGAAAACCCATTTGTCGTGAAGCAAATTTGAACCCAATGCGCATAATTATTATTATTTTCTATTCCATGAGCATAACTTGTTGAAACGAAGAACATGCATTGACCTCTTCTCAATTTAAATGGTTATGCAACTTTCCAAAAGTTATGGCAAGTATAACCTTAAATGGGTCTGAGTCTCAGACGCAAAGAAGCTAGTTTAATCACAGAAATTGATTTTAGTACCAATATTTCATTGGTACGAATAGTAAGCGAAATGCTTCTACTTTCATTTAGCTCCCCGTATAGTGAAGCATCTCGTTCAGTACTTGATTGCAAATTTAATCATATGTTAACCCAATTTTGGTATCAAATATCAGAACTCAGATTAATTATTACATTCATTGCATGTGGACAAATGTTTTCTTAACAACAAAATTAAAATTTTAGGGTGCATTTTTAAGATATTTATTTTATTGTTGTATCTAAAGAGAAATGATTGCAAACTAGTTTTTGATTACAAAATGCTGAGCGGAGGAAAATGAGTACAGAAAGAACAGAAGCTTTTGTGTTATCTTTTTTAGCTGGACAGTTGAAGGAAAAAGAATTATTTGAGGTGAATAATGAAGATGAAGGAAAGGGAATTAAGCAAGGAACTCCATGAACATAAAAAAGTAGAAAAGATTAAAGAGAATGTTGGCGCAAAGCAAAGGTCAAGACAGAGACAAGTGAAAAGGTGGGGTTGGGACCAGTATGAGAAAAGGAATACTGATTCCTATTCCCGCATACATATACACACTTGACAAGATATATACACGCCTCTTTCTCTCAAGTTTTTTGTGGTGTAAATATCAGCAACACGGTTTTGAAGATGGGCCATCCCTGTGGCGTGGAGAAATAAAATGTACTGCATACACAGTCACACTTTAGTTCCCATCTGATGCTGATGGAGCAGCTGCTGCGGTAAGTGAGATAAAGCACCCACCTTCTTCTTATTATTATTCTATTCTATAACGCCTCTGTCAGTATATATTCACCACAAATTATCCCACATCGTTTAATGCATTTTCTTTCAAGAATGACATGACTTGGCTCTATTGTTTCGGTTTCGCCACCTTACAAACTGCTTTAACCACAATCATCACAAGTTAAGACAAAAAAATCGACCTAAATGTTCGTGTACGTCGAAACTAAACAACAAGTGCTCATGTCTGTAAGGCCCAACATAAATCTTCTGTTCGCTAAGAAATAATTGGGCTGCAAACCTAGCTGTAGAATAAAAAAAAAAAAGGAGAGTTTCTTTCTCACCCTACATCTTTTCTTGCACCATTTCTCATTCATATTTCTTCCACTACCCCCTCCTTCCTTATAGATAGGCTATTTAGAATTTAGCAGATAGGGTATAGCTATTTACACTCTCCTATCTGTTAAATTCACTTCCCCTTTCCTTCTTTTGTATGTCAAAATTATATCTTTACTTTCCTTTGTTTCCCAATTAGTTCCATTTATACACTCTTTTTCTAGTTTTCACGTTTTTTTTTCCTTTATCATCCTTTCTCTTGTTTTGTTTTTAAGCTTTGACAATCGGGTATGAACAACCACGTCCCAACTTTATCAGCATTGAAGTTATACAAACCGATTTACTCATCCAAAAGCTAGTTTATATTTCTTGAAAATGAATCAAAATTCATCATTAGAACAGTTCCGAAAAATAGTTAATGAAACTATCCTTAAAGGTAACTTTTGGAAACTATCTCAAAATTACTTTTTCTAATTATCTTTGCAAGGTATTTTTGGAATGAAAAAAGTAATAAAATATATTTCAAGTTTGTACACGTATCATCTAGAATTTCATAAAAGTATTTTTCTATGAACAGTTTATTTAATATAATTTCAGTAAAACAAAATTAAGGTAATATTTGAATATTGAGTAGAAAAAGATAAAGAACAGGTATAAAGGATCCAGAGTACAGCCAAAGGGACCTTAACGAATAGGATTCAGGGAAAGGGGAATGAAATTAATGGGAGTGTAAATAGCAGGAGACGAACTGAAAAGCCTCCTAAATGAACGATACATGACCCAAGAAAAATTGTCAGATACTGGAAATTGGTCTCAACAAAAAAGTGCAGAAGCACCCATCACGTCCCTACAACAAGAGCAGGGTAATTACTATTACTACCTTCCTATTTCCTAAATATACTCTCTCTCTTTTTTTCTTTTTCTTTTAAGGTAAATTTTTAAAATCATTTTATTTTCCCTCTTCTGTTTTTTTTTTTTTTTTTTTTTTTTTTTTTTTTTTTTTCAGTTAGATGTTTGAAAATTCAAGCTCATGTTCAATGTGCTAAAAAAGAGAGTTCTCAAATAAATTTAACTAAAAGATAAATCACAAACTCCTTCCTTTTAACTTCATCTAGCGTTAAACAAAAACCCATATATCGATTGATTCCTTACACTTCATAGCATTCCATCCAGAGTATTCGCGGGTCCATTAAAGATCAGTTCATATCGTATTTGTAAACCAAACTAATCAAAATAATTTCGATGGGTCTAAATTATTTTTTCTGTTAAATTCAACAGAGAATTGATTTGGGATAGATTTATGGTTTTGAAAATTTAAAAAATATGTTAATTTTGATAGAACTTTTAAATTACATTTTGATATGACTTTTAAAATAGTTAAATTTTACATGTATTTTGCTTTTTTTTTTTGTTTCAAATAGTTATACCATGAGTTTTTTTTTTTCTTTAGGTTTATTCAAGTCATTTTTTTTAGAATTAACGATAGCAAATAGATCACTATTTATAAGTATTGTCCGAACTCGGATAAAATACTAGATTGACGGGACATAGATATAAATATAATTTTTAAATCGGATATGAAAAGAAAACATACAAATAAACTTCTTATACTTCAAGAACTACTCTTATACCATTATAAACTATTTTTAAACAGTAAATACTATGACATTGATTGAATGAAGGTATTCCCTACAGAATTTCATTTTCACGTGCAAAGAAATACTCCATTCATTCTTATTTTAATTCAATTACCTAATTCTCAAGATGAAGAAAACTAGTTAGTTTAATTTATAACAATAAAATAGTTCTAAATTTATATTTATTTTGTCAAAAATAATGTGTCATCAATACTTTTCTCTTTCTCCTAAATGTTAGTCACTCTCTAACTCGTATTGAGTATAATAACGGAAGAATGAATGGCCAGTGTACAAAATAATACTACAAACTAAACAAAAGAAAAGACGGGACACAAGTGAACCCCAACATTAAAAATAAATAAATAGGACATAGAGTAAGAGATGGACCAAATAAAAAAATGAACAAAAGAAAAATTGTCACCGCAGAAACTATCAACCAGTGCAAGTGACACTATATATATAATAAATTAAAATTTCAAATATGCCATATTAATTAAGCAGGTTCAACACTAAACCCTATAATCAATTCAAACATCAGAGGGTTTGATGGGTTAGGTTGGATTTTATACAACCATTTCAAAGATGAGAACCATTTTTTTGGATTGGGTCTTATTAGGTTCGTAGTCACTCCGTCCCCTCCCATTTCAATACCCTCTAGTTAGTCACGAGTTCTAATCACAAGCATTTTCTGTTGAATGGGTAAAGTAGTGAACATTTGACTCCAAACAGTAAAGAAACCTTTGTGCATCTTCAGGTCAGGGTTGGAGTCAGTGATTATTCTTGTAATGTTTGCACCCCTTAAGAAGAATCTTTAATTCTTTCAATGAATGCACTTATTAAATTGTGAGAGAACAATGTATATTCATATCTGAAGAGTTGAAAGGATATGAGCCCAATTGGACCAACCTTTATTGACATTACCAACGTAATGCTAGATATACTAGAAGAGTTTAATACCCACAGTACAAACTACTACAAAACAAAAACAAAAAAAAATATGGTACCTCCTCTTGCTCCCCTATTCCACCATCCAAGAACATAGATACTACTAAGCTTCACAGGTAATCCTTAAGCTGAGGAAGGGGAAAGCGAGGAAGAGTTGGAGAAGCTCCTGAAACCATAATTACGCCGACATTGGGGTTAGTCCACGCAGTACCAATACATGTTTTCCTCCTAATAAACACCAGTCACAGGCTAAACTAAAAATAATTGAAAATAATCGTGTATAAATAGCTCCACCAGGGTAAACTTTTAATTGCAATATAACCTCGACATACAATATATAAGCTAAATAATAAGAAAATTCTGAAAACCGGCAATTGCAACTGTGACTGCTATATGTGGAGTTGAATCACTATTCCTTCCCCATCACCTGCACTGAAATGCAACTCGAAAGCTTAATGATCAGTGCTGTGCCCATTGAATATCCTTGATGTTGATCCCTTCCTTGACCATTTCATAAAGCGGACTCATTTCCCTCAACTTCTCGACCTGCTGAACAGTGAGCTTCACTGCTCTGTCAATTTCAGCCTCGGTAGTGAACCTCCCAATTCCAAACCTAATAGAAGTGTGAGCCATGTCTTCCTCCACTCCCAACGCCCTCAAAACATACGAAGGCTCCAAGCTAGCACTAGTGCAGGCACTGCCACTGGACACAGCCACCTCCTTCAACCCCATTAGCAAACTCTCCCCTTCAACATACGCAAACGACAAATTCAAATTCCCCACATAGCGACTCTCCAAACTCCCATTCACCACCACCCCATCAAGCTTCTCTCTAATCCCACTAAGGAGTCTTTGTTGTAAACTACTAATCCTCTTCTCATCATACTCCATCTCGTTTTTAGCCACCTCGCACGCCACACCCATCCCCACAACCAAAGGGGTGGGAACAGTACCACTTCGAATCCCCCTCTCTTGGCCACCGCCATTCATCTGAGGCTCAACCCGAATCCTTGGCCTCCGACGTAGATACAAAGCCCCAACTCCCTTAGGCCCATAAACCTTATGCCCACTCAACGACATCAAACTCACATTCCATTTCTCCACATCAATCGGAATCTTCCCCAAAGCCTGAGCCGCATCAGTGTGAAACGGCACATTAAACTCCTTGCAAATCCTCCCAATTTCCACCATCGGCTGAACCACTCCAATTTCATTGTTCACCGCCATCACCGAAACCAGACCTGTATCGGGCCTAATCGCAGCCCTAAGCTTCTCCAAATCAATCAACCCGTCAGACTCAACAGGAAGATAGGTGACATCGAAACCTTCCTGCTGGAGGTGGCGGCAGGAATCCAGCACGCACTTGTGCTCCGTCTGCGTGGTTATCACGTGCCGCTTCTTGTCCTTGTAGAAATGCATCACGCCCTTGACGGAGATGTTGTTGGACTCGGTGGCACCGGAGGTGAACACTATCTCCTTGGGGGACGCGCCGATGAGGGACGCGACCTGAGCGCGCGCGTGTTCCACGGCCTCGTCGGATTCCCAGCCGTAGAAGTGGGTGCGAGAGTGAGGGTTTCCGAAACGAGAGAGATAGAAAGGCAGCATCGCGTCCACTACACGCGGGTCCACCGGAGATGTTGCCTGAACGTCCAGATAGAGGGGTCTTCCGGAGATTCGAACGCCCTTCATCGTCATTCCCGAGGAGCCGTTCCCATCGTGTTCCGGAACCGCCGCCTCCACCGCCGTGGAGAGAAGCTGGCGGCGGAGGTTTTTGGCTGATTGTGTGAGGCGGTGGCGGAGATTGGAAGCAATTAGCTTAGAGGTCATTGGATCGGTGAGGGTTGTAGGGTGGATTAGTCCCACCTGCTATTTCAATAGTGAGAGAATGAGATAGAGAAAGATAAAAGACCTAATTTTTATTTTGATTATTGGATTTGATATTGGGGTTTTACTCTTGAAGATAAGCATGAAGAAAGGGTTTTCCTTCCCAACTCCCTGGATAATCGAACGGTGGAGATTGAGTTGAGTGTAACTGACTTATTATACATCCACGTTTTGAACTGCAATTCGCGGATAGGGTTTGACACTGGACCTAACTCTTCTGTTCTGTTCCACGACGTCGTTTCATCTTTTCTCAACTTGACTTATTTCTAAATAATTGAAAAAAAAATTTGTGAAATAATTTATGCAGATTGTTGTTCACATGTAAAATCTGATTGCCCCTGTTGGTAGCTATCAAATCCCGAAGCATTCCAGTTCCTTCCTGAAACAGAAGGTCCATAACCCAGTTTCCTATTATTATTACAAATAATACACATGATTTTTCAAATATATGGTTAATGACTTTTTTCTTTATTTTGTATTTGATGTAAACTAGTAATATAATTATATTATATTCCGTTATATGTGTGTGTTTAAATTCTTATACGAGTTAATGTTCATACGTGGATTCTGTAAAGACTGTTCCCATGCATAAATTTATTAAATTTTATATTGTTCTTTTCAAATTATATCAACAATTATTTTAAACTAGATGCGGTAGAAATTAACTTCTTCGATCTGATAAAAATAATTTTTTAGAAACAGGGAAAAAACAATTATATTTTTGTAGACTAAAATATTTAATTCCAAAATCTTGCGAGTATATAAGCGGAGAAACCAAGATAGATGAAAAGTCTAAACACTAAAGTTAAAAAATATATATTAAGTGATTGAGATGATGCGGAATTAAAATAAATAAATCTTAAAATTGAATTAACGATAATTAGCTTAATTATCGTTTAGAGAGAAATTTTTTTAATTAAATTAATCTAAGCCGTTTGATTTGGATTATAATCCGGTAAAGCTAGAACGTCCTATTTATTATTCAATTTAATATGGCAATTTGGTTGAATAACACCCCTATTTTAAATTTCCACCCAATTGCAATCTTGTTACCTTGGTTCCCATAAGCAAGTTCTCTGGGTGAATTGTGTCAAACGACAATTAATAAATTTATTTTGGTTTAGTGGGTTTCATGGATTATTTTATCTCAGTTTTAAAAATAAAAATGAAAAATATATTTTTAAAAATTAAAAAATATGTTAGTATATTTAATTTTAATTTTAATTTTCGGTATATAAAATTATAATACATATATATTTTAATAAAATAATAGTTTTTATTTATAAATATTATTAGTATTTTGTAAAAAAAATTGATCCAGAACTTAAGTTTGCATACTGATTTAGTCTAAATCTATTTAGGTTAGAAATTGAATAGGTGGAATAAAAAAATAATTTAATTCAATTTGAGAAAGATTTCGTTAATTTATTTTATTTTATAAACGTTTAACATTGACTTTTAGACCGAGCATGTGTATCGTGATTTGATTATACCTGATTACACATTTGTTATTTTGTTTAAATTTAAAATAAATATTTTTGAAAAAAATATTTTTAAAAAGTATTTATTTAGAAAATCGATAAAATTTGTATCTTAAAATAAATAGAAAACGAGTGTTTTAAAATAACTAAGTTAGACAAATAAGAAAAAGAAAATTAAATATGCTTAATTTACATAAAAACTATTTTAAAAAACACAAACGAACTATTTCATTATCTCGAACTTCTTTAGCTACAAAACACTAAAATATTCTCTTTTCATTATTATTTACAAATCATTCGAATTAGAAGTTGATAGCGTTATTAAACAACATAATTTTGTCAATACTAGTTCACCTTTAATGACAATGACTATATTATTTTTTATTATACTCCTGGAATAAAATAGTGAAAAAAATATCTTTCTTTTAGGTGCTTTTTAAATTAAGTTTGAGTATTTTTTTTTTTTACTTTTTTATTCTTTTTATCTTTAATGGATAATCTCAAGCAGTTGTTCACCATTAGTGACAGTGTGATATTTCTTATAAATACTAGTCTCTATATAAAAGCAAGGTGTATAGGAAAAGGAGCAATTTTGAGACCCATAAAAGTATCCGACCTGTTTAAGTCATCTATATAAAGGAATTCGAGATGCAAAGACTGTACTGTGAAATGTACTCTTCAAATATGTATTTTACTTGGTATTTGTATTTTGGTAGTTTATCTAGTTCAACATTCCTATGAGAAAATAACATCCTATGTAAGAGAAGCTACAAAAACGAACAATGAGGTTTTGAAGTCTGGGAGAAAGGACCCTCGTTTTGATGTGGACCAATCTTCTACCATAGATGCAAGACACAAGGGAGAAGAGTATGAATAAGGAAATAAACATGAAGAAGTAAAACAGACAAATAATAATGTTGAGGTAGATGAGATCTTGATGCAAAGGAATGAGCAAAACAGTAATAAAGAAAAAGTTAAGCATAAAGAAGATGAAGATATTTATTGAAGAGAGTTATTTGACCAAGGAAAGTGAAAATGAGAATACAATAAGTTCGAGTTACAGACTAAGACAAATATAAGTGAATTAAGTCATGTTCATCAAAAGGAGAAGGTCTTAAATATAACACAACCAAAAACCACTAGAGTGATTGATTCAATTGTCCCAACAACCAACCATGAATATGGTAGTGAGAATCAAATTGATAAAAATAATGATTCAGAAAAAAAATCCACTACACAGTCCAATAATAAGCCCATGAGTGATGAGGAAGAAACTCTTCACTTGCAGAATGTGACTAACCCAAGATATGATACAACTGAAAAACAATTTAAAACACCAGAGAACTACAAGGCAGAGGCATCCAGTTAGCACAATACAACATTGGAATTGAAAGATTCCAAGTTAGATATTACAGTGGACCAAGTTGGTATGACTTAAACAAATTCATCGACAACCCATGAAAGTATGGACAAAACATATAAGGGCAAAGTAGATGCTAGCGACAATGGTCCAATGAATCAGCCAATGTTTCTAATTCTTTTACACTTTACTATGCTAGACAAGTTGAGAATGAGAATATTAATATCAGTGAAAACGAAGATGGGTGCTTGAAATGAGCTAATTGAATCACAGAAAAATAAAGAAGACTCGACATACTGAAAATAAATTATCAGAACTATCATAAATTGAATGATCAAGATACACTTTTAATTTTATGATTCATTAGGATCTCAAATAGTTTTAATACAATAACGAATGACAATAATCATATTGTAACATTGTGATTCTAAAAATTGAAATAAATCAACTTTATCTATGCTTCTTCTCTTTCTTTTAATCTTACTATTTATATTTTAATATGAGAGACATATTGTTCTGTGACTATAATATTATTAAAACTGTTAACATATATATTTAGCACGAACAAACTAACCTTTAGTATGAAAAGATATAAAGTTACAAGATAAGATGAATGAATTATTTTTTTTTATTAAATTGTAATCACCATCAACATATACACTGAGAGTTTTATAGAAATTTCACAATGAGTCTTATTCTATTTTTAAAAAGGTATTATAATATTACATTAATTTTAAATAAGTCATCTTATTTTTTGATTTTCTTTTCGGAATTATAGAAATTTTACAAACTTTCACACTCTTATAATATTTTTATTTGCACTTCAATATTTTATAACTCGGAAATGTTTAATTTTACTATTAAGATCTAACTCTTAATTTTAAGACTTTAAATATCTCATTTTATTATAATAAAAATGAGAGTTTCTTATAAAACATTATTACAAGTTTTTTTAAAACCTCTGCTCTAATAAAAAAATATGAACTTAGTTTTTCTTATTTAACCTTTTGGTTGTGCGTGTGGAAGGGGAGGCAGGTTAAAAGAGAAGAGATTAGAGTGAAAGAAAAAGGGGGTTTGGATGAAAAGAAATGTGCTGATTTCAGAAGAAAGAAGAGTGAATCCAGATAATAATTTACTGTCTAAGACTAAGACCATGGATTGAAGGGAAAGCTTAGTTGGCCAAGAGTAACCATCTCTATTACTTCTGTGGTTCAGCTTATGCACCCTTGATTGCACAACCATTTGTAGCAGATCAAGGGTATAGATCAACGGTATAGAATGAAGAAAAAGAATGCATTCATTAAATATACGAAAATGATAAATAATGTTTATTTAATTTAATAATAAATAAATAAGGGGTTTGTTTTACACAAAATAGGTGAGTGAGGTTTTGGGTTCTTGCAATAGCAGGTGAATGAATAAAAATTTGTTGGGGAGAATGAGAGATTTAGATAGAGATATGCAGGGGTCGGACAATGCAATAAGGGGTGGGTAGAAAGTAATCTATCTTTACACCCTCTTTTTTTCTTCACTCTTCAATCTCAAATTTTTTCCAACCAATCAAGGCCCAAGTACTTTCGATACTGTAAAATGGTTGAAAAGTATATAATTTCTTATTTGTAGAGAAAGTAACTAAAGTCGAAATATGCAGAATTTTGTACAACTTGTGAAAGAAGGCTATTGAGGTAGCTATGCTTAAATTTTGCTAAGGATCCAAAATGTGGAGACTAGTAACTCCAAAAGGTTGCCACTTGCATAAAAAAAAACACGGACCAGTTTTCTTTTGGCCGGTCGTGACGCCCTCTTTCGTGTCACTGCAATCACCCTGCCCAACTCTTTTCTAGAAACAAGTAGAGAGAGGAGTTTTTCCCCAATTCCATTTTCAGTGTGCCCAATTGTCCTAAACTCAATAACCCTTTCTCTACACGGCTACACCCGTGACAATCTGTTACACACTTCATTTTTCATCAAAATTTAAAAATCTCATGATGACGCAAGTAAAGAATAAAAATAAACCGCCAGAACTGAGATAAGAGTAACGTTTTTGGGTTCACAAAAAATAGCATACCAGATATGTATTGCGTAATTGTGGTCCAGGAAGGAAGCTTGAAACAGAAGCACATCTACCGCATAGGGCGAGTCAATTCAATTGTCATGTTCCATGTAAATTCGCATGATTCGGTTCCTTTTTTTATGGCACCAAAACCAGGGATTAGTTAGTTCCTTCAATAATACTTTAACTTACTTTTAGGTCAAATGAAACTCAGTCCACATAAACTGATAAATGAAAACTAGGTCCTGCAATTGCAATTTCAATTTTTGTTTACAAAAAATAGTTAAGGAATCTAACTTCTTTTGTATGTATTATATATTTTTAATTATACTCCTAGCATGTTAAATTAAAAAAAACATTAAAAAAAAAAACGAAAGAAGAAAAAATGCGTCGTCGAATACGACAGTTTGACTAATACTGATGTGGGATGAGAAGTGACAAGGTTAGAAGCCGTTGATGTTGGCGTTGGGTTGATCGAACGGTTCTTGATGGAATTCGAGGCAAGATTTTTCTTCATCGCCAACAACCCCAAGCGAATACACAACATCTTCCCTGGTCCACCCCGCACGCAGCAAAACCAGAGAGAGCACTCTCACGTGCCACGCAATGGCCTCTTTGTCCTTCAATTTCAACTCGTTCTTCGTCTTCTCTTCCACCGTCATCATCTCCCGTATCTCCTCCTCCGTCCACCCTCCCTCTCTCAATTTCCACACCATCCTATCCAAGCACCCCCCGAGCTCCCCCTTCGCGCCGCCCCACCACCACCACCTCCCGCACTTAGCCTCCGCCAGCTCCGACCAAAACCTCACCCTCCTCGCCGCCGTCGCCGCCCACACCGGCTCATCCGTTTCCCGCCCCAGAAGCTCCCGGAAAAACCCCGACACGTCGAAGCTCAGCAAAGAGACATCCCCGTTGTCGTCCACGTAGAACACGGGGTTCCCAGCAGCATCAGGGGAGGAGGGAATGTAGCAATGCCGGTAAATCGGGACGAGGCGCGGTGCATCGTTTAACAGCCGCCGAATGACCAGGGTCGGGTCGGGCGGCTTGGGGCCCCACGAGGGGTGCCAGAAGCGCGTGTTGGAGACGCGACGCAGAATGAAGGAGGCAGGGAGGTTGAAGAGAATTTGGAGTTGTTGCGTTGAAGAGGAACGCCAATTAGGGAAGCCCTGTGATATGGGCAGCCCTTGTTGGAGGATCGCGCGAAGGTCCGGTGGGAAGGAGAATTTCAATTTGGATTCTAGGTTTCGGAGTTCTATGTCGGAGAGTCCTTCGTCGATTACAACGTTTGAGGATTTTAGGTGGTTAAGGAGGTTGCTGGCGTACGCTGCGAATGAGAAACATATTCGTTTGGGCCTCGGAGGTTTCCAATTTTCTTTCTCATCCTCCTCTCTCTCTTTAACTGTCGCCATTTTTCAGAGTATGAAAATTGGTGTTTGCAAATTTGGGGAATCAAATCACAATGGCCATCACTAATTGTGTTACGTGCTCCTTTTACCTAGTCATCACACTCTGTTTTCTGTTTCCAAGACTCATTACATGGAGAAATATAGACAGAGAGAAAGTTTGTTTGACTTTTATACATTTTTTAAAAAAATAAAACAAAATAAAAATTACACGGTGTTATTTTGTTGTGGTTAACCTAGTTGTATTATGAATTATTAGGAACTCTATCTCTATCCATCTCAGACTCATTATATATGGAGCTGTAACGTAGTGATGTTGTCACTCACCCACGTGTAATTCTGTGATGCCATTTAATATTTTCTTTTTTATTTTCTTTGTGAATTCTTATTAGCTTATCCCTTGCCAGTTTTTCATTTCTGAATTAACCCTACATCTGGCCATAAGGTAAGAGTGCTTGTATAGAAAGGACCATAAACCATTTAATATAATGTCCATCCATGGCTTTTTAATATTAAATAATAAATTATTGTTATCCTATTGATAATCAATGGATTTGTATGGTTGGGGGGAAGGAGCAGATTTGGATTTGCTAATGTACCTTACTTAAATGGATGGTATTCCAATGCAATTTACATGTTGGATTAATTATTATTATTTCAACAATAAAGTCATAAATTTCAATTCAATTCCTACCATATTCCACCATAAAGTCCGGATCACAAAATTTTATGTTCTAAATATAGATAAATTAGTTTTTGAACTTGGGCGATGCAAGGCTTTTTTGGAAACGAGATTAATATTTCTTAATAAAATTAAATTTTAAAGCATGTAAAAAAATAATTTTATGTACTATATTTGAATTAGAATGATAATAATAACATCATAAAGTAATTAATAATAAAAAAACATCATAAAGTTGTACATATTAATCTAAACTTTTTTTTTCCTTAATGCTTTGAAACATGTAATATATAGACTTTGAGGCAGATTGAACAAAATAAATGTTCTGTGTGAACAAATCATTATATATTAGTTGCAATAAATAATTCAATAATTTTCTAACCTAAATCATTTAACTTTCCAAATAAATAAATTCTAAATAATAAGTGATAGTCATTACATATGTTTATCACAAAACTACAACAATAATTAATATTGATTTTGAACTAAAATTAAACGTATTGCATTTAAAATTTAAGAAAGAGTTATTACACTTTACTATCATACATAATGAAAGTAGATTATTCAACAATTTTTTGTTTGATAAAACAGTGATGTACAGTATTTCCTAAAAGAACAATAAAAGAGCAGCAATAAAAGAATCAATATATATTTTCAAAATTTTTAAAAATTGGAAGACAATATTGAATAACAAGAAAACAAATCCATTTGCATATTTTCTACTAATGTTTTACCTATAACGATTGTAGTAAAAATGTTATTTTTTTTCCGTGTCGTTCACTTATAAACTTGTTCCATTAAAAAGATTATTTGTTATAAGCATTATAAGAATAAGTACTTTCAATTTAAGTGCATGATTGAAAATTCCTAAACATTTAGTGTAATTCAAAAACCCCTTATTATCAACTATTTACTTTGAATTTTTATAGTCTTCATTTGATCAGCAAAGTGTTTCTGAATGTAAATAAGTTATTTCTTTCCAGAATATTAAAGATAAAATCAAATCAATTATTTTACAAATTTAATTATAGGACAAAATATTCTTTCATCATCAAAGACATTACAAGACATCATATTATGCAAAAAAAAAAATAAAGGATAGTCAAACTCAACAAATGAAAGGAAAGGTGATTTATTATTTTTAATTAAAAGATATTATAATAGGTCAATATTGTATTCATCATCTTCATTTAAATTCATATCTCCATCTATAATGTTGGGAATCTAATAAACAAAATATTGAGATATTTTATATTTTTATTTATTTTTGCAATGTTTAATCTTATATTTTGTGAAAGCTTAAAAATTTTGTATTTTTTCTATAATTTATTGATGGATTGACTGCATCATATATTGATCCTTTTTTGACGACACGCAAGTTTGGCTGAAATCATCTTGCAAAACAACAAATTTATCGACAAACGATCTTTCACTATTGTCTTGATTTACAACTTTTATAATACATTTCAAGTTTGATAAAATGCTTCAAAACATAAATTATTCGTCATCGGTGTTTTATCTCATATAATTATATTGATTTTCATCAAAAGCCTAACTTGAGGACTTTCTTGAAATATATGTTGGAAGTTGATTCCTCATTTATTAACAATGGCGTGTAAAGTATAGAATGAGTTCTCTTTTCTCCATAAAATAAATAATAAGCAATTTTGGCTTGAAGCTACATTTAAAATAATCATTTCCTTAAAATTGATAGTAGATGAATGAGTTTTCCACATAAATGTCTATCATATACCATTGTAACCATATCAAGAACATCCTTCTACTCCTTATTATTGTTGCAATGATTTTCATACACATATAGTTGCTTGTCAGTAAACAATTACAAAATGACACATATGCTTTTGTGTCATGTCTTTTTTTATATACTTCAACTGAATAAAAACCTATTTTAGAATTTGAACAATTTGAAACATTAAGGGGTTGGGTAGAGAATTATAGTCTTTTAAAAACCTATCATTTGACATTAATAATTTGTGTACTTGTAAAAAACAGATATTACTTCTTTAATATGAAGATTTACACAACAAACTTTCATGATATAAACATAATTATATAATTAAACTCAATTTTAAATAATTAATAAATTTAATACTTAATATATTGAAGTCCTTTCTTTTGTGATATAAAATGTTATTTGACCACAACTTTCTAGGAAAATTTAAAATGACACATATGTTAATGACTAATAATGTATCTCATAACCTTTTCAATTCTTTTTCAGAAACATACTTCTTTGACTGTCTTACTGGATTATATTCCAACTGACATGTGTTTTGTTGAGGTGTCTAAATGAACTTGTTCAAAAATTCAATATAGAAGTTCTTTTCCACCATAGTTTTTATTATCCTCAAACCAAGCTAAACACATTTTATTTATATATTGGTGATTGTGAAGAAGACATGAATTTTATCATCATCTTTAAACAAAAATGATTGTTGCCATAAGAAATGAAATGTTAATATTTGAATAGAAAGTCATATATTATAAATGTCAAAATAACAAATAGTTTCAAATTGACTTACACGGTTAAGTATCTAGGGTCATATATATCTTTATTTCATTAACAATGGATGTTTATGTAAAGTTTGTAGAAGTAGCACTAATTTTGATTTGTGACTCTACCCAAACCTTTCTTGACATATTTAAACAAATACTTGTTAAATTAGACTTGTTGCAATATTTTGTATTAACGTGAATTTTATACCTAGTTAAAAGAAGGGAATTATAAGGAACCACACTACTATTAATAAAAATTATTTTTGCTAAATATAATTAAAAGATATAATTGGTTTAAGTATAAAATAAATTTATAAAAAAATATCATAGTTATCTTATATATTATTCAATTTTTTTATATAATTAAATTTGTAAATTTGCATATTAAGTGTTGTATACATAATTTCTAAGTGGTCAAAAAAAATATTGCATGCGTAACTAACGAAACCATATAAAAAATATGAACATTATATAAAAATACAATAATATTTTGAGTTCTAATACATTTTTAATCATGATTTTAATATATATAACTTGAAGTCGATCTTATACCCATAAACAAATTATAAATTTTAATTATAGGAAAAAGATAAATATTTAGAATAAGTTATTTCATAAATGAATGAATATTAATAATGTAGATAACGATTTTAGAATATAATTATGTTTTCTTTTTTTTAAACCAACAATTGAAAATTTTAAATAAGGATAAATGTAAAGAATATTTAGTTGATCATAAAAGAGATTAAATTCTAATGTGAAATAATCTCATATTATTGGTCTTAGTCTTGTTCCACTTGATTAAGGTTTTCAGAGAAATTTTAATAAAAAGTATCTATTTTTCATTAAAAATATTAAATTATGTCAAAAAGATTGTTTAATGTTTAAATGCATCACTAAAAAAATCATGTAACAAAAAAGTGTTAGTAGCAGATTTAGCCCTTGCAATTTGATCCGAATAATAAACCAAATGTGTCTTTTTGTAGATAGGATCATTAATAAATTTTGCATGTTTTTGTGTGGAGTAATTGCAATTTAACCGTATTTTAATGAAGTCATTGATGACTATATACTTTTTTAATGAAAATACTTAGTATATTGTTTAAGTGTGTTTGTCAGGCTTAACAATGGAACAATTTATTTCCCGTGTTATTTTTTTATTTTTTATTTTTTTAAATGATACTTGTGTTATTTTTAATTACAAAGGAAAAACAAATTTCCGTTGTGCTATAGATTTACATTTTTTAGAAAAATTTATACAGAAAAACTTCTTTCCATTAAAAAGCATAAAGACGATTCTATGTTCAATTAAATTTAATCAATGAAAACATGTTTTTACAGGTATTTTTAAATAAATACTATTTATCTTTTCACTTTGATCGGAAGTTTAAAAAGTAATTCTTGGGTGTCAATTGAAAGCCCAATATTTTTCGTGGATTCCTTATGCTTCCTCTTATTGAATGTAATTCTTAAATTTTAAACTTCCCAATCGCCAATGAAAATTGTATTTTCTTAGTTTTTTTTAAAAGACAACATAAAATAAAACAAGTAAAGAAACGCTATGATATTTTATACAACTATTAATAAAAAGGGAAACACATCTTATTAAGTAAAGTAAAGAAGATAATTTGTTCCAGGCTTAGTTACTTTTCCAGTCTATTATTTGTTTATTTTATTTAATTTGATCTTGTTACTAATAAATTGTTCAATCAAATTCTTCAACTTTCAAGAACATAATAACTTGACCATTTACAACTATAGGAAATACAAAGACAAGAAAAGAGAAAATAGAATTCAATACCAGATACCTAATCCTCCCTCTCATGTATTATTTAACTACTTTGTCAGCTTACACATAATCTTTCATGCGCTGAATTTGTTATCATCATCCTTCTACTTTTTCAATTGTCCAAGTTGTCACCCATCCACTATTCTTAACAAAAGTATTCCCTTGTCCATTCATTTTCTGAATTACCCTTGTTCTAAGAGCACCATTCATTTTCTGAATTACTCTTGTTCTAAGAGCACCAAATATAATGATACTAGATCATTAGGGTAGAAAGAAAAAACAAACTATCACACACAAATGGAATAATCTCTGTACATTTTTGTATTGATGAAAGAAGTAAGTCAAAAGAGAAATGCTATGCAGCAGCAATAGCACGAAAGAAAACACCTCCCTCCCTCATCCACTATATAACAACTACTTTTTTTACTCCCACATAATCCTTTATAAGTGAATTAACCATCCTCTTCCTTCCACTTTTTTCCCGGTTGTTGCTGCTCCCATCTTTAACATCATTCAAGATGTTCACCTTGTTTTCCTGCTGTGCCATTGAACTGGTGGAACGAGTAGTCATTCTTTTATTTTCAGCCTTTTTAAGAATAACTTTTTCGAAGATGGGTGGTCTAACTTTTTCAAACTGTGATTTATTCTTTGACAAAGAGTTACACATTGCAGGCTTTTTACCAACAGCACCGAGGTGAGACTTGTTTAATGCATCTGCTAACTCCAACGATTGTTTAGGCCTCCCTCTCTTCTTCAAAGGTTCAGTTGTTCCAGCAGGCATTGTTCCAATAACTTGTTTAGGGGCCACTTCTTCTTTCTGTTTGAATGAAGACACTTCTTCTTCAACCTTCTTCAGCCTATCCTTGTAATCAGAAACTTCAGCTTGCAATTTTTTTATCACACTGCACAGCTGGACATTCTCCGCTCTCTGTATAAGAAACAAAGTTTGTTCATGTCTGTAGTCAAGACTCAAGGCACCAGAAGTCATAATGATCACAATTTGAGTGTACCTGAGCTTCCCAGAGTTGTTGGTGCTTCTGAGAAAGTTCTGATAGCTGTCGGATTGTCCCTATTTGCGAAGAATGCTCTCCAGAAGCCAAGCAATCTGGCACCTTTGAAGTTGCTGAAGAAATGTCAAGTACACCAGGAAAACTATGAACATAAGGGTGCTGCATCTGGTACAACTGAGCCCTGTAAGAAGATGGATCCCAAGAACCTGAAAACAACATATCAAACTTTATGTTATTGCTAAAATTACGGTTAGTACACCCAAACTGTTGCTGGCATTGACAATGAAGGAAGCACACACACTTCAAAAGCAAAATATTGGTCATGTTGGGACTGATCAATGTTGAACAATTCAATAATTGCCTGTACAATTTTTTTACTTTCATTTGTTAAACTTTTAAACTAAATCAGATGACAATACCACAATAATTATACAAATCATAGTATAGTATTTATAATGTCTAGATGTATACATGGACTCATGCTCTTTATCATATTGTTTTATGCCATTGTATTTGTAAAGATTGTTATATTCTTGCTTTCCAGCTGACAATAATATAGAAGACTATGAACTATCAACTAGTAAAACTCACCGTGCTCAAATACTTACATATATACCAGTTTCAACTCTAAAATAACTGCTACATACATATGAGTATACTTACATGGAAAGACAGGAAATGGATAATGGTAACACATACTAGGAGGTAGTGTCTGTGTTGTTGAGGAAGGTGTTCCTGGAAAGCCCGTATCAGTGGATGGTTGATAGATGGTAATGACATTTGCTCTAAGTAATGGGCCCGTCACGGTGGTGGGTGGATGAGATTGCCAAAAAGGTGATGCTGACTGAACAAATAGGTGTGGATACTGCTGCCATTGATTTAAGGCACCAGGTAGTGATGCTTGGGTGGGGAAGTGCATTGCCAATAACTGTTCTGTGCCATTTTGAACAATTGAAGGCTGTTTTTGCTGATTTGAGTTAGGTGCACTATTAGGTGAAGGTGAGGGACTGCTAATTTTGGCACTCGGAAGACCAGTCAAATTTGGTTGTGCATTCTGTTGCTTAGCCTGTTAATAATCATATTCATTCATCTAAATAAACTAAAAGTAGTATTCAAATAACATAAGTTGCAATATACACATGTTATGTTTCTTCACATCATAGGTATTTGAGGTACTGCTTTGCATGTGATTCCCATTAAGGAGATGACAACCCTAAGATACCCAAGATAGAAGAAAAGAAGATAATACAATTTTTTCTGTTAAAGATATAAAAAGCAAGTAACTTTGTAAAAATAAAAGATCAATCTTTACTTTCTTTGCTTAAAATTCATCATTTCTTCCTTCCAATGACAGATATTAATTTTTAGTCTCAGTTATTTGGTGGCGGCAATAACATATAATATAACTAAGCCATACAAAGCAGGAAGAAAACAAGATGAACAAAAAGATAAAATAAAAAATTCTTCAAAAGAAGCTGACTTTGTAAAGACACAAAAAGATTGATTACTTTGTAGAACTGAGACAGGAGAGTCCCATACCTGAGGTTCATCATTTGCCCGAGATTCTTGATTACAGAAGGAAGCGAGTTTCCCGTCCTTCCTTTTGTTTTCCATAGGCTCTAATAAAAAAATAATAACCTATAACTTACAATGCAAGGATTCCCTGTAGATATGCTTTGGAGACGAAAGCTTTCAGTTTCCTTCAACTTCTGACGGGGAGAACCTGCATGAGTTTTCACAGCCTTTCCTCTCAGGTTCTTTCTCTGTTCTTGTGTTGACTAAAGACTGTGTTTTTATTTGGAAATGTAGAATTCAAGATATTGGGCGAAAGGGGAAACTATTATAGCGATTTCACATACACATAGTGCACAGTTCTAGGAAGAGTGTATTCTGAAAAAGCAACCAGGATAATTGGCAATATGAGAATAACAGGCCAATTTAGTTTGATGGAATATATTATTATCTAATACTAGCATATTATATACTATATGCTCTATACAGACAGAGGTTAAAGCATGTAAAAAAAGACTAAAGACTAGTGTTTTTATTTACCAAACCATGTAAAAAAAAGAAAAAGAATTTACTGTGACTATTCAAGGTTGATTGAATTTTCTGTGTCTTTCTGACCTGCAATGTCACATAGTTCTATTTGCAAATCACCACTGTTGTGCAATTTTATTTTTTTTTATGTATTTATGACAATGGATATTTTTTATTTTATTTTGTAAGTCATGTCTGTGTCATAAGATTTTTTCAGAGATGAGTGAAAGATTTCTTAATAATAAGATTTCTTTTTATTTTAGTTAAAATTGTGTTTTTATGACATAATTTTAATGAAAAGATAAATGTTAAAAAAAATTATATCAAAACCTTGTTTTAATTCAAATCAATAAAGAAATAATTTAATTGAAAACAAGTTCCAATATATTTTGACAGAGGAAGATTAAAAGTCATGACTTTTAATTTATGCACTGCTTTATAATTTATGGTTTCCTTGTAAAGTTTTTTATTTGTTAGTTTGAATTAAAATACCATTTTAATTTAATTTTTCTAGGTAATTACGAATATATACTTTTTACATTTTTACATTGAAATCATATTAAAAGGACACTATTTTATTTTATTTTTTTAGTGAGATATATAATTTTTCTAGGTAATTATGAATATATACTTTTTTTTATATTGAAATCACATTAAAAAGACACTATTTTTATTTTTATTTTACTTTTTTTAGTGAAATAGTCTTGTAAAAATATGATTTTAATTAAAATTAAAAATTTGGATAGATAAAAATTCCCATTCTAATAAATAGTTACAAAAATATTTGCATCCCTGCTTTAACCTCTGTATAGCATATAGTATATAATCTGCTAGTATTATATAATAATATATTCTATCAAATTGGCCTGTTATTCTCATGTTGCCAATTATCCTGGTTGCTTTTTCAGAATACACTTCCTTTGTAGAACCTGTGCACTGTGTGTAAGTGAAATCGCTAGAATAGCTTCCCCTTTTGCCCAATATCTTGAATTCTACATTTACAAATAAAAACACTAGTCTTTAGTCAACACAAGAACAGAGAAAGAACCTGAGAGGAAAGGCTGTGAAAACTCATGCAGGTTCTCCGTGTCAGAAGTTGAAGGAAACTGAAGCTTTCGTCTCCAAAGCATATCTACAGGGAATCCTTGCATTGTAAGTTCTAGGTTATTATTATTTTATTAGAGCCTATGGAAAACAAAAGGAAGGACGGGAAACTCGCTTCCTTCTGTAATCAAGAATCTCGGGCAAATGATGAACCTCAGGTATGGGACTCTCCTATCTCAGTTCTACCAAAGTAATCAATCTTTTTGTGTCTTTACAAAGTCAGCTTCTTATGAAGAATTTTTTATTTTATCTTTTTGTTCATCTTGTTTTCTTCCTGCTTTGTATGGATTAGTTATATTATATGTTATTGCCGCCACCGAATAACAGAGACTAAAAATTAAGGAAAAATAATGAACTTTAAGCAAAGGAAGTAAAGATTGATCTTTTATTTTTACAAAGTTACTTGCTTTTTATATCTTTGACAAAAAAATTTGTATTGTCTTGTTTTCTTCTATCTTGGGTATCTTAGGGTTGTCATCTCCTTAATGGGAATCACATGAAAAGCAGTACCTCAAATACCTATGATGTGAAGAAACATAACATGTGTATATTGCAACTTATGTTATTTGAATACTCCTTTTGAGTTTATTTAGATGAATGAATATGATTATTAACAGACTAAGCAACAGAATGCACAAACAAATTTGACTGGTCTTCCGAGTGCCAAAATTAGCAGTTCCTCACCTTCACCTAACAGTGCACCTAACTCAAATCAGCAAAAACAGCCTTCAATTGTTCAAAATGGCACAGAACAGTTATTGGCAATGCACTTCCCCACCCAAGCATCACTACCTGGTGCCTTAAATCAATGGCAGCAGTATCCACCCCTATTTGCTCAGTCAGCATCACCCTTTTGGCAATCTCATCCACCCACCACCGTGACGGGCCCATTACTTGGAGCAAATGGCACTGCCATCTATCAACCATCCACTGATACCGGCTTTCCAGGAGCACCTTCCTCAAGAACACAGACACTACCTCCTAGTATGTGTTACCATTACCCATTTCCTGTCTTTCCATGTAAGTATACTCATATGTATGTAGCAGTTATTTTAGAGTTGAAACTGATATATATGTAAGTATTTCAGCATGGTGAGTTTTACTAGTTGATAGTTCAGTCTTCTATGTTATTGTCAGCTGAAAAGCAAGAATATAACAATCTTTACAAATACAATGGCATAAAGCAATATGATAAAGAGCATGAGTCCATGTATACATCTAGACATTATAAATACTATACTATGATTTGTATAATTATTGTGGTATTGTCATCTGATTTAGTTTAAAAGTTTAACAAATGAAAGTTAAAAAATTGTACAGGCAATTATTGAATTGTTCAACATTGATCAGTCCCGAACATGACCAATATTTTGCTTTTGAAGTGTGTGTGCTTCCTTCATTGTCAATGCCAGCAACAGTTTGGGTGTACTAACCGTAATTTTAGCAATAACATAAAGTTTGATATGTTGTTTTCAGGTTCTTGGGATCCATCTTCTTACAGGGCTCAGTTGTACCAGATGCAGCACCCTTATGTTCATAGTTTTCCTGGTGTACCTAACATTTCTTCAGCAACTTCAAAGGTGCCAGATTGCTTGGCTTCTGGAGAGCATTCTTCGCAAATAGGGACAATCGGACCGCGATCAGAACTTTCTCAGAAGCACCAACAACTCTGGGAAGCTCAGGTACACTCTAATTGTGATCATTATGACTTCTGGTGCCTTGAGTCTTGACTACAGACATGAACAAACTTTTTTTCTTATACAGAGAGCGGAGAATGTCCAGCTGTGCAGTGTGATAAAAAAATTGCAAGCTGAAGTTTCTGATTACAAGGATAGGCTGAAGAAGCTTGAAGAAGAAGTGTCGTCATTCAAACAGAAAGAAGAAGTGGCTCCTAAACAAGTTATTGGAACAATGCCTGCTGGAACAACTGAACCTTTGAAGAAGAGAGGGAGGCCTAAACAATCGTTGGAGTTAGCAGATGCATTAAACGAGTCTCACCTCGATGCTGTTGGTAAAAAGCCTGCAACGTGTAACTCTTTGTCTCTTTGTCTCAGAATAAATCACAGTTTGAAAAAGTTAGACCACCCATCTTCGAAAAAGTTATTCTTAAAAAGGCAGAAAATAAAGAAATAACTACTCGTTCCACCAGTTCAATGGCACAGCAGGAAAACAAGGTGAACATCTTGAATGATGTTAAAGATGGGAGCAGCAACAACCGGGAAAAAAGTGGAAGGAAGAGGATGGTTAATTCACAAAGGATTATGTGGGAGCTAAAAAAAAGTAGTTGTTATATAGTGGATGAGGGAGGGAGGAGGATAGACTGTGTGGTATTGAATTTTGTTTTCTTCCGTTTTGGCTTTGCATGTGCTATTGCTGCTGCATAGCATTTCTCTTTTGACTTACTTTTACCATCAATACAAAAATGTACAGAGATTATTCCATTTGTGTGTGATAGTTTTTGTCTTTCTACCCTAATGATCTAGCATCATTATATTTGGTGCTCTTAATTAAATCAGAAGGTGAAAATTGTGCTTTATTAATCATGGGCTGGCCCTCTTGAGCATGTTTATGTACCACAAAACAAAAATAAAACCTAAATTTTTTTTATTATTTATTTATTTTGTTTGATTTTATTTCTTTACAAATAAATTTTTTAATTAAGTTCCTCTCTATTTTATAAATGCAATATCTATAGGTATGTTATAATCTCAGTTCTGACAACTAAATTTATAAATTATATTTTGATAATAGTACTATAATAAAGTATTTCTACCTCAATGTTATTCCTACGTAAATACTAATAGGAATTTGAACATTGCTGTAAAAGAACTAGACAATTTATAACTCAATTTACTAGCAAATGTCGATAAAGAAAGTGTTGTAAAACACGATTGAAAATACATTGGAACAAACTTTTGAAGGCCTGAATAATCACTATTTTTTAGGATTTATTCGTGATAAATTGTGTAGGTCCTTCAGAATATAACAGAAATTTTTCTACTAAAAACTAGCAGGCAAGCTCTTTTGAACAAAAATAACCTAGAATATTTTTTAGAGAAGAAGGAAGAGGAGAGGAGGTGTTGTGTTGGTGTGATTTTCGGAGTAGGTGGGAGCTCCTATTTATAGAGAATGGAAATAAGGAGTTGTTGATGAGTGAAGCAGAAGTGGAGCGAACGTGTTGCATGCTCCACAGAGAAAACAACCTTCCAACGTTCAAAAAGTCCATTCCAATGTTCAAAAAGAAACTAACTCCCCACATTCTAAGGCTTCTAGAATCTGTCACAAAAATTTCCTCAAATTTGTGGCTGTTTTAGGGTTTTTGAACGTCTTCAATCTTCTTTTCAGTTTGCAATACCCAGATTTCACAACAAGCTCCCACATATTGCAAAATGTTTAAAGAATAAAGAAAGAAAATAAATTCTGGGTCTCATAAGATGTAATGCATCAGAGCTGGTATAGCAAGCTATATGAACCAGTCCTAGATCGATGAACTTAACAGACAGTGTAGTTGGTATAACAACTTATATTAACCAAGACACTTAGTATGTGTTAGAGGTTTATCAATCACAATACACCCCCACAATTCTTGTTATCGTTGTGTTGCGCCTAATAGACCATGCGCGTGCCCGGTATTCATTAGTGCTCTAGATACCTTGCCAAGATCTCATGCAAGCAGCCCCACTTGACACTCATATAGGTGATTTCGTCAAGTCTATGATGCAAATAATACACCACCCGTAAGGGATATGAAAATCATTAAAAACTTTGTTATAAGCTAAAATTCGTACTCCACATTAATTTTAACGACAAAGTTTACCTTCTCAATAATGCAGTATCTAGCACCTTCATACACCATAGGAATGGACAAATTGATTTTAAATCAATTTTGTGCTAGCAGAACTAACAAGTGACTTGTTTTTACCCATATGAACCTTATTCATGGGATCTCCAATCACAAAGGTTGGGTTTCCATCACTTGTTTGTTTGCAAGTGGCTTGAGTCCCATTCCTCTCGATGTTTCTAAAATCATGTTTCTCCCTAGAGGTTTTGTCAGAGGATCGGCCAAATCCCGTTCTGACTTAACATAATCAATGAAAATTGTTCTCTTCTTTAGCAGTTGTTTTACCAAATTATGTCTCAATTGTAAATGTCTATTATTTTCATTGTAAGTTTTGTTTTTAGTTATAGTTATTGTCGATTGACAATCACAATGTATTGATACAGATGGAGTTGGTTTCATTCCTAATGGAATGTTTGCTAAGAAGTTTTTCAACCACTCAATCACTTTCAGCCATTTCAAGAGCAACAAACTCTGACTCCATTATTGATCTAACAATAATGCTTTGTCTGACTGATCTCCATGTAACTGCACCACCACCAAGTGTAAATACATAACCACTAGTGGATTTTGTCTCATCTGAATCAAAGATCCATTTAGCATCACTATAGCCTTCTAGCAAGCGGAAAATCCACTATATTCAATGACATAATTCATTGTACCTCTTAAATATCTCATAAGTCTTGTAAGTGCATCCCAATGATCCTGACTAGGATATTGAGTATATCTTGAGATAGTAATATACTATCTCCCTTCCTTATGGCTTTAACTCCTAGAATAACACTTGCTTCACCCATGTCTTTCATTTCAAACTTAGATTTAAGAAACAATTTTGTTTTAGAAACTATATCAATACATGTACCAAAAATAAGCATGTCATCCACATGTAAACATATAATGCACATTCTCCATTTTCAGAATTAGTGTACACACATTTATCAACATCATTAATAGAAAAATCATCACATAGTAAAACATTATCAAGGCCATTATTTTGGTGCTTGTTTAAGCCCATACAAAGATTTTAAAAGTTTGCATACCTTTTCTTCTTGGCTGGGAGTCACACATATTTCAGGTTAAGTCATATATATTTTTTCCTCTAGTTCACCATTCAAGAAGGTTGTCTTAACATCCATTTGATGAATAACTAACCTGTGGATAGATGTTAGAGCTAGCAACACTTGAATAGAATAAATTATGGTAACTAGAGCAAAAGTATCAAAATAATATGTTGGGTTTTTGTGAAAACCCTTTTGCTAATAATCTTGCCTTATACTTTTCTAACGATCCATCAAGATGATACTTTTTCTTGAAGATCCACTTACAACCAATAGGTTTTGCTCTTTTAGGCAAATCTACTAAAGTCCAAGCATTATTTTTCTTAATAAAATCAATTTCAGTCCTAATGGCATTGTCTCAATGCTTTGCATCAGAAGCACTAATAGCTTCTGAAAAACTTAATGGTTCATTTCCAACAAAATAAGTATAAAAATTATATCCATAGGAAGTTTCCTTTCTCTATCTTTTACTTCTCCTCAAATCCACACACATTGTATCACTTACAATGTCTATAGGTTGTTCAAAAGTACTAATAACCTTTAAGGGAAAGATATGTTCAAAAAACTCAACATTTTTAGTTTCTACTATAGTATTACATTCAATTATTTCACTATTAAGGACAAGAAACCTATAGGCAGCACTATGTCCAGCACAGCCTAAAAACAAGCAATCAGAAGTTTTAGAACCTATTTTCCTTTTCTTAGGATCAGGTAACATCACTTTAGCTAAACACCCCCACACTCTTAAATATTTAAGATTAGGTTAAAAACCTTTCCACAACTCATAAGGTGTTCTGCCAATTTTCTTATGAGATATTCTATTTTTCAAAAAAACATGTTGTAAGAAGAGCTTCACCCCCAAAGATTGTCAGGAGCATTAGAACTAATGAGTATAGCATTCATCATTTCTTTAAGAGTCGTATTTTTTCTTTCAGCTACTCCATTAGATTCTAGTGAATATGGTAGGGTTACTTCATGAATAATTCCTTCTTTAACACAATAATCATTAAATGAAACATATTCACCACCTCTATCTAATATAATCCTTTTAATTTTCTTATCTCATTGATTTTCAACTTCTGTCTTATAAGAAAGAAACATATCAAAAGCTTCATCTTTATGCTTTATTAAGTACACTTTTGTATATCTTGAATAATCATCTATGAAAGTTTCAAAATAATTTTTACCACCTCTAATCATGGTTTGCTTTAAATCAACAAGATCGGTATGAATTAAACCTAACAACTCAGTTTGACGTTCTACAAAATGACATACTTTCTTTGTAATTTTTGATTCAACACATACATCACATTTCATACTTTGTTTATCATGCATGTTAATTAATCCTAGTTGTTGCAATTTAATAACATACGAAGAATTTACATGTCCTAATTTAGCATGTCAAATATCATAAGAGTCAACAATATAAGCACAAGACATAAATTCAGATTTATTAATAATTTCAGAAATATTGAGTACAAAAAGACCTTGATCACAAAATCTCTTTTCCATAAACACATTATTTTTTGTTATCATAATCTTATTAGATTCGAATGACACTTTGACCCCTACCTTTCCCAATAGCGCTACAGAGATCAAATTAACATTGATTGATGGCACTTGCAGCACATCACTTAAAGCCAAAGTCTTCCTAGATGTGAGCTTTAGAAGAACTTTACCTTTTTCTAAGACAGAAGTAGTCCTAGAATCACCAAGATAAATTTGTTCTTCTCCATTCCCTATACTGGAGTAGGAGGAAAATGCATTTTTGTTTGCACAGATATGTCTAGTAGTCCCAAAGTCTACCACCCATTTGCTCACATTTGTCACAAGGTTCATTTGTGAAATGACCGCATAAATTGTATCTTTCCCTTTGGCTATATTTGCCTTAGGAGGATTGTCACTTTTGACCTTGTGTCTGCACTGAGGTGAATGGTGACCTGGCTTTCCACAAACAAAGCAGATTCCCTTCTTCTTGAAGGTGGTTTTAGGTCTACTGGAACGGAAAAAATTAGATTTATTCTTTTTCTTGTGATCAGATTTTTTTCTCATACCTTTTTGGAGCTGATCTGTCTTCTATCATATTTGCTTTGGTAGATAAGGCCTTAGCTCTTGCAGCAGTACACTCCTTCCGGTTGGTGTCTGCAGTGATGATGTAAGTGATGAGGTCTGGTAGTGATATATGTTTATGTTTGTGCTTCAACTGTTGTTTGTAGTTTGTCCAGGACTATGAAAGTTTCTCGATCAGAAGTTTCGAAATAAATTCATCGGGTAGAACAATATTCTATGCTTTAATGTCTTCAAATAGCTTGTGATATTCATTGATTTGAATTTTAATATCCTTGACCTCTATCATCTCCCAACGATAGTATTTTCCGATAATGAATCTTTGTCAGACGACATCTTCGACAGTGTATTTGAGGATAAGATAATCCCAGATTTCCTTTGCTTCCTTGTAGGAGCAATACACATTGAACAGATCGTTAGATAATGCACTAAGCATGGTGTGACGACATACCTTATTTGAGTGGATCCAATCTTCAATTTGTTTTGTAGGAGAACTAGTGTCCGGTTTGGACATCGTAAGTGCAGAAGCAACTCTGTACATGTCTAACAGGGTAGACACGCGTTCCTGCCAACGTCGAAAGTTTTGGCATGAGAAAACTTCAATCTTCGAAACATCCAGAAATGGCTTCGCGAAGATGGTTGACGTTCGAAAGCACCGTTTGACATTTTCGATGCAGTGTTGTTATTTTGCACACCGTCAGCCATAAGTCCTTAAGATTATTATAAAAGATGGCTAAAAACACACTAGAACAAACTTCCGGAGACGTGAATAATCACGGATATAACATAAACTTCTCAATTAAAAATTAAAGATCTCCTCTTTTGAGCAAAAATAACCCAAAATATTTTTTAGAAAAGAAAGACTAAAGAGAAGGAAAAAGAAGAGAGGAGGAGAGAAAGTGTTGTGGTGGTGTGATTTTCAGAATAGGTGGTAACCTATTTATAAAGAATGGAAATAAGAGATTCTTGATGAGTGAAGCGAACGTGTTAAGGTTAGTCTTCTCCCACGTTTAAAAAGAAACTAACTCCCCACGTTCTAAGCTTATAGAATCTACCACAAAAATCTCCTCAAATTTGTCGCCGTTTTAAGGTTTTCGAACGTCTTTTCAGTTTGCAATACCCAGATTTCACGTGACATTGAAACATAACAAACTAAATCTATTGAGGTAAACAGTGTCTTAAAGGTAAGCAAAACGGTTCCCCAAACAAAGGCACGATCAATTGGTGCGCATAAACCTTTGAATTCTAACAGAGCCACGATCATATCATTGATGTTGTTTTGTGGTGGACCAGAGCAAGGTCCACCAGATGGACAATCATATGGAGACAATGACATGCAATTAAACAGCGTATGGAAGCAACTTAGAAAGGAAAGTACATAAAAGAACCCCATCACGAAAAACAACCATAAAGAAAAAGCAACAGACTGACATACAAACTTCCTAATCAATACTCATCCCCATCGTCGCCTTCTTCGCCTTCCCCAGGCTCTGCACCGACCTCCTCATAATCCTTCTCAAGGGCAGCCAGATCTTCACGAGCCTCGGAGAACTCACCCTCTTCCATGCCCTCACCAACATACCAGTGCACAAACGCCCTTTTTGCATACATAAGGTCAAATTTGTGATCAATGCGTGAGAAAACCTCAGCAACACTTGTTGAGTTAGAGATCATGCATACTGCCCTCTGCACCTTGGCAAGATCTCCCCCTGGAACAACAGTTGGAGGCTGATAATTGATGCCGCACTTGAACCCAGTGGGACACCAATCAACAAATTGGATAGTGCGCTTGGTCTTAATAGTAGCTACAGCTGCATTAACATCTTTAGGGACCACATCGCCTCTGTACATCAGACAACAGGCCATGTACTTGCCGTGTCGAGGGTCGCACTTGGCCATCATAGAGGACGGCTCAAATGCGCTATTTGTGATCTCTGCAACTGAAAGCTGCTCATGGTATGCTTTCTCCGCCGAAATCACGGGGGCGTAGGATGAAAGCATGAAGTGAATCCTGGGATATGGTACCAGGTTAGTCTGAAACTCAGTAACATCCACATTGAGAGCACCATCAAATCTCAGAGATGCAGTCAGTGATGATATCACCTGAAAATATTATCATATCAAAGTCAGCACACGATGATAAAGCAGAATTTTTACTTCAATTGAAACGTGTGGAACAGACACAAACCTGAGAAACTAAGCGGTTAAGGTTAGTGTATGTGGGTCTCTCAATGTCAAGGGAACGCCTACAAATATCATAAATGGCTTCATTGTCAAGCAGCACAGCGACATCGGTGTGCTCCAAAAGGGAATGAGTGGAAAGGACACTGTTGTAAGGTTCAACAACAGAGGTTGAAACCTGTGGAGAAGGATAGACAGTGAAACCCAGCTTGGATTTCTTGCCGTAATCCACAGAAAGTCTTTCCAAGAGAAGGGAACCAAGACCAGAACCAGTGCCACCACCCACAGCATTGAAAACCAGAAAACCCTGGAGACCAGTGCAGTTGTCCGCAAGCTTTCTGATACGGTCCAAGCAAAGATCAACTATCTCTTTCCCAACTGATTTAAAAGATCACCGTCAGAAAATAAAATGGAAGAGAATGCACAAAACAACTTGTGAAACGCGAGAAAGGGGGAAAGAAACAGTACTAGTGTAATGGCCGCGAGCAAAGTTGTTTGCTGCATCCTCCTTTCCGCTGATGAGCTGCTCAGGATGGAACAATTGGCGGTATGCGCCGGTCCTAACTTCATCAATGACAGTGGGCTCAAGATCTACAAAAACTGCACGAGGCACGTGCTTGCCTGCACCAGTCTCGCTGAAGAAGGTGTTGAAAGCATCGTCACCTCCACCTATCGTCTTATCGCTCGGCATCTGTCCATCAGCCTAAAACACCACACCACAAAACAACGCGAGTAGATTTCAATTTTTTGAATCGAAGATGATTCCTCAGCTATTGCTATTGATCGTGCATGGCAGAATATAATAGATCAAAGTGGATCCACACGCAATGGTCCATAACCAAGAAATTCGAGTTATTAACGAACTAAAAAAACGTAAAAAAGTAACGTGTTATATAAGGAGTTGTTGGATTGGTAATATCGGAAACGGATCTTGAATTTATGAGAAAGGCGAGAGAAAATAAAAGCAGTTGGATTACCTGAATGCCATGCTCGAGGCAATAGAGCTCCCAGCACGCATTTCCGACCTGAATGCCAGCCTGGCCAATATGGATGGAAATGCACTCTCTCATTTTCTCAGAGATGAAAATGGAAGGAACAAGAAGAAGAAACAGGAGAATGCAGAGGTTAGCGTTTATGAAGACGCCACTCCCTCTAGTTTGTGTAAGAATCTCTCGTTTTTCTGGTTGCGTTTCTTTCTTTCTTTTATAGGTGTGGATGGAACCTTCTTGAACTCGGAGAGCGAAAAAGAGTGGGTAAGTGGAGGTTTAAACCTTAACCACGGTTAAGTTCGTTTCTTTTTATGCCACCCACCGGGGGAACGTGAACTCAAACTTTATTGCTTTCCTATTTTACCCTCCTTCTTCCTGTTCACGCGCTCTGTCACTCATCACGCTCCACGTGGATATCTTCTATGCAACGCAAGGTATCCTTCTTTCCAAATTAAGACTCACACTTTTTTTATTACTATTTATTTATTTCGGGTTATACCATTTGAATGGGTTCTAACACATAACGCTCATTGTAACAAAGTCAATTTTTAAATCCAATCACGCTCTTCTGTCTGTATAATACAAATCCGATCGACAAATAGTGCTGCTATTCTTTTCAATTTAATCAAAAGTTTAAATTAAAAAGTATTTAAAAGAAATACGTATAAACATTAAGATATATAAAGATCAATTATAAATATATTTATACACCAACTTATCTCAACGCAAATTGAAGAAAAATTAACCAAAATGTCACAACATTATGTAGCATATAGAATTATTATTACAAGGTTGTAAAATGGAAGAGTTTCCTTTCTCTTACTGGGCGATTTGATGGGCTTGAGTTCTTAATTTTTCCATGTAACATTCAGCCTACGAATTCTTACCCATGTTTGTTTTTATTATTATTTTAACTATATATTACATTTTCTCTCTATTGGACTATTATTATTTTTTTCTATGAAATTGCATCTTATTACCTGTGGAGTCTATAAGTTATAATTTACATTATTAGTAGTTGATAGGCTCTATTTGAATGAAAGGATCATCGTGGTTCATGGCGAATGTTTAAAAATTATGTGATTTTGGTTTAAATAACTGGTGATAATAAATAAGCGATTTGTGGGAGAACATCCCCACTTCTTAGAAGAAATTTGTCACATAACACTTCCAATAATAACAGCTAGACGGAGATGTGGGGGTGGTAATTGATTATCCTATACATAATAATCAATTATACTTAATTTTTTAGAATAATAATAGATTATTTGAAATTTCATAATTGATTACACAAATTTTTTTATATGCATAATCTCGATTACGAGTGTAATATATAATTTATTCTTACCTGATCCGAGTCAAAGTCATTTTCATGATATATCATCAGTCATCGTTTCACTATTGCTGAACTGAATGGAAATACACCTGCAAAAGATTAAAGACTTTCTGATGCTCAAGTCAGTAAGAATAAAAATGTGTTCTTTGATAATCTAAGAGTATGAATATTATGAAATAGATAATACTTCCTCTTCCCATGGTCATATTTATCAGAAAATGTCATTTAAGTGTCATTATAGGCAGTATGATTTCCCATAAAGATATAAGACATTTAGAATCACAAATTGTCGTAACACCCCTCTCTTTGAAATCCTCTCGTTCAGTCAGAGTCAAAGCGGTTTAAGGGTGACCGATATTGGATTGGGCCGTCATCAGCTTGGGTGAACCTGTGCCGGTTATGATGTAGAGATAATTTATTATAGATATATTATTTGTGGCCATAATTGTAAAATAAGTTTTGATCGAATTCAAGAGCGGAGTGGATTGAATTCTTGAAAAATTCATGCAAAAGTACTTTTATAGGATGAGAAATGAAGATTCTTTAAAGAAAGTATTAAAAGATGATATTAAGAAGCAATCAGCAAAGGTTCAAAATTATTCCAAAAACAATAGCAATCACACATAAACAATAAACTGAATACAGATATTCGTTTTGAAAAATCAGTGAGCTATTTAATAGATTATGAAAAAATAATTGCTAGAAAACAATTCAAGAATTCAATTAAAGAAATATTTCAGCTAAGTGTTTAAATGAGTTTTTGTTCAAAAGAATCAATTATTAAACAAAACAAATATGATTTGAAGTTTGCAAATTGAAGTAATTAGAATATCAAGAAAATCTTGTTTTTCTAGAAAATCAAATTGATGAACAGTACCTTCTATGAATTGAAATACAAAACAGTTTTAGAAATACATTGAATAGAATGTTTTAAACGAGTTAACTGATTCAAGAAAACTAAAAGATATTACCAGAATATTTATCAATTAATCCAGTTAATAAAAATTGAAAACAAGAATAACAACAAGAACTATCAAGAAGGGAGCAAGAAAGACCAAGAACATAAGTTTTTATCCGGATTCACCATTTCTGAAGAGCTGCATCCAGTCACTTACTAATTAGCAAGGATTTCCACTAAACAAGATCACACAACATGAGTTCTAGACCAAACTGCACAAGTCTCTATAAAGTCTTTAAGTGATCCATTCATAAGTAATAGTTCTTGAATTTCATTGTATTCTTGATTTCATCAAATTTTCTAACAACTCTTGGTACTAACAATAATTAATTATAGTGTAAAAATAATTATTTATTTATATATTTACTTTTTTATGTAAGGATTGTTATGTAATTACCTTCGTAAAGGTCAATTAATAATTTTATAAATATTTTTTTTTCAAATTTCTTCTAATCTCACCATCTATTTATTAACCAAATAACTTTATTATTTACGCATGCTATTGAAATTTATTCTCTAAATTAAATAAAGTATAACTGAAGTGAGAAAAATAAGTGTCCTACTTGATGAAACCTTTGAAGGTGTGAGACCTTGAATGTGCTTCAGCCATCTAACAAAACCATTGCCCATATTTTTTAGAAGTGCTTGTGAGATGGGCCTTCTCCATCAATACCCACTTGCCTTCACGTCTCAGGAACTGCAACTGCAGCTTTTTGTGGTGGAATCACCCTTGCTTGAAAACCAAGCCTTTGTGTGAGGGAAAGACGAGGAAGAAAGATTCGGCCTTTCTTTAGGGAGGGAAAACAATTTCACCCTATAAAACAAAACATGTTGTCAACACTTACTGCTATTGTCCTGCCGACACTTGCCTCAAATAGCTACTTCAACTCTCCACTGTATACTGTCTGGTATTTATCTTCAATAAATATTCAAACGTCAGTTTTCATTACCAAAACTTGCTTCTATTACAAATTTTCTATTGGAGAACAGACAAAAATCTTTAAATTAAAATCAACATTTTATGTAATTTAAAAAAAAATATTTAAAAGATTTATGTAAGAAATATTTTATAAATTAATGTATTAGTTAATTTTAACCTACGGTAAAACTTATTCTTTTCAATCTCAAAAAAGTTTGTCTTCAGACCATAGCATATTTCTACCAGTGTAATATTATTAGGAAGTTTGAATCAATCAATCATGTTATCTGTGTTATGTAGGTGTGAGTTTTATAATATAATTTGTTTTAAAATATATAAACACAACGTGTTCAGAATATCTGGAATAAGTTTATTTCCATAAAAAATATTTTATATAAGAAAATTTAATGCTGTTTGTATAAATTATTTATTTAATCACAAACAAAATTTATATATGAAATCATATTTTAAATAGACATGAAATGAAAGTTGTTTGAGCTTCAAGTATAGGGAAAGAAACTATAAACTATAAATATACTAGCTACTTTAAACTCAAATCAAAACATATACTTTTATAAACTTACCAACATAGCAGGTGTTTTTTAATCTTGTAACATATACATGCTTTAAGAACCAATACAAACAAATGTGATGATACAATAAAGTATAATGTCAGTAATAACCTTAAATTTAATTGACTTTTAACAACACATCATTAAAATAATGTAATAAGTTTCTACCTATGTTTATTTTAATAGAGTTTTAATTCATTATTAATGTGAAACCTTGTAAAATTACATTAAGTGAAACTAATAGTATATAATATTTATACTAAATTTATTAATTATTATTTACATTAAAATGTTAATATCATGATACCTTATTAGGATTAATACCAAGTCACATATAATATTTACAATAAATTTATTAATTACTATTACATAAAGATAAAATCACATAGATCAATATTAAATAAAATTAAGATCAGGATATCATTTAACAGATACTTTAATATATTTATTATTATTTTCTTGAACATAATTTTCAAAAAATAATATTAGAATGAATTATATATATTGATCATACTAGTGATCCGCCATTATAAAGATTTTTTTAATATGTTTATGCTCCAAAATGGAGAAAATAAAAGAAAAGAAAATAGAGGAGGCAAGGGTGATAATGAAATGGCTGTAGATTTCACTCAACTTATATTTGTTTTTAAGTAAAAATTCATATTTATTTTTGTATTCATATATATTTAATATCAATTTTGTGTTTATATTTGTTTTTAAATTAAAAATTCATACTTATTTTTGTATTTATATATACTAAATACAAATTTTGTATTTCATTTCCATGGAGGCTGGACAATGGATATAGTCAGTATTTATGTTAGTAGCACTGTCTTAAATATCAATTAAATATTTTCCTTTATAAAAGATAAAAATTGTAATAAATAAAATATGATAGTATAAAGTATCGGATTAGAATAAATATTTTTTCTTCTGTTTCAAATATAAAAATTTATATTATAATTATATAAATATTAACATATAATATAAAAATAATGTATAAATCTCATGTAATCATATAATAAAATAATACATCTAATAACGCCATTTGCTATTTACCCATACAGAGTAATTAAATCTCATGAAATCTCATCTCTAGCAAAATTACACAATTTTGGAAGAAAAAAAAAAACAGAGCAGGAAGGCATTTCTTTATAGTACATTATGGTTATGACTTAACTTTCCAATTCACTGCACACTTTTACTTTGATTAAAGAAAGGATTCACAAGCATCATATATACATCAATATTTGCATTTGATAAGTAACTAACACTTACTCCTATAGCCATTAAATCCTTAACAATAAATAAGCTCAAAAGTTCCTCCTATGTAAGACTTCCCGCATACAGAGATATCAGTCGCTTTCACGTGGTGCCAAACTGCACTCCAATGCAAAATTTTGGAAGCTCAACACAGCATCATGGCAGTTTATGGTCCTTCAGCAATTCAACCACCTTTCTCATAGAGGGTCTATTAATCGGAAATGCTGAGGTGCAGAGTAAGGCCACGTTTAAAACCTTCTCAACCTCTTCATAGTCGCAAGAGGTTGGATTCAATCTTGGGTCCACAATCTTTGTCAGACTACAATCTTTACCTCCTCCCATATTGCCACTTCCTCTTTCAGGAGATGGTGATAAAACAATCTCAGTCACCCATTTTACCATATCCTTGTTCTCTCCGAATGAAGAGTCATTTGGCCTCTTCCCGGTGATCAATTCCATCAGCACAACCCCAAAACTATACACATCACTCTTCTCGCTCACTTTCATTGTATAACCATACTCTGCAAAAAATCAGATAGGTAGAGCAGATATTAGCAATTCAGTTTTCCAAAACATTAAAGTGTCACATTCTCTTAGTTTTCTCTACCAAAATTTCTAGTCACATTAAAGTATCAATGAACTTAATTTAAGGTAAATGATCAAATGTTTGATCAAATGATCAACTGACCTGGAGCAATGTAGCCATATGATCCAGCAACCCTAGACATAGCAGCACTCTGGATTGTCTCACGCTGCAATGTCTTAGCGAGGCCAAAGTCTGCGACTCTTGGCACAAACTCATGGTCCAGCAAAATGTTGTTACTCTTCACGTCCCTGTGAATAATTGGCGGCACACAATCATGGTGCAAATAAGCCAGCCCCTGAGCCGCACCCACCGCAATCGCGAACCTTCTAGACCATTCCATCAACTCCTCACACCTTTCCTCACCATGCAACACATCCCCTAAGCTCCCCTTCTCCATGTACTCATACACCAATACCCTAAACTCATCAGCACTGCAACAAAACAACAGTTTCACAATATTCGCATGCCGAATCCTACCCAACGTCTCAATCTCTGCCCTGAACACCAATTCAGTGTCCCGCTTATGAACACCGCCGAACAGCTTCTTCACGGCCACCGTCTGCCCCGTCTTCAGCTTCACCCTATAGACCCGACCCGAACTCCCTGTCCCGATCACGTTCTCCCGGGTTAAGTTCGAAACAATGTCTTCTTCATTGAACCCCACTCTCTGAAACGCGGTTGACATATACGAGCGCTTGGATTTACCGCGCGTCTTGCTTTTCAGGAACCACAACGTGGACCCCACAAGGAGCGAAACGCAGGCAACTAAAACGACAATGGCAAGCAGAGAAAACCGCCTGCGTTTCGAACAAGGAGGTAGGGTTTTGATAACGGCGCTGCACAGACCCGGGTTTCCCTCTAGACTGGACAAGTACATTTGCTGGTTGAAACCTGAAGGAACCTCCCCGTAAAGATTGTTATTAGATACGTTGAACTGGTTTAGTCTGAGGTTCGTCAACTCCACCGGAATCTCCCCCGTTAAAGAATTAACGGCGAGATCAAGGTACGTCAAATCTTGTAAACTGCCAAGTTCCCGCGGGATTGAACCGGAGAATCGGTTAAACGACAGATTCAGCTCTGTCAAATCAGTCCAGAGGACCACGTTACTGGGTATCTCGCCGGTGAACATGTTCTCTTGCATCTTAAGTTTCTGTAACTTTTTCAACCCAGTTATGCACGTGGGAACTTCACCGGTGAAGCGGTTCTTGCTGACGTCAATCTCCAGAAGGTGAGGGAGTTGGCAGATTCGCGTTGGTAATTTGCCAGAAAAAGCGTTAGCAGACAAAATGAGTTTGGTGAGTGCCGTAGAGATGGAAGCAGAGACAGAACCTTGAAACCTGTTGTTGGACATTTCAAGAAACTGAAGCCCAGTAAGCGCCCAAAACGTTGGCGGCACCTGACCTGATAACTGGTTGTTCTGGATTCTGACATACTGAAGTGAACCACACTCCCCGTATTGCTCAGGGAGTGTTCCCGAGAAGCGATTGGCGAACACTATGAGACGCTCGAGCTTGTTTCTCTTGCAGAGGTACTTTGGCAACTCTCCCTCGAAGTCATTCGTTGAGACATCGAATTCCTCTATGTCGGAGTTTTGTCCCAGATCTTGTGGGAGTTTCCCGGTGAAGCTGTTGTTGAAGAGTTTCAGCTGATGCAGGTTGGGGTTTGAAGTTAAACTTTCAGGAATTTGCCCCCCGAGAAGGTTGTCATTTAGGTTGAGAGAATAGAGACGCAAAGAAGCGACTGCGTGTGGTAGTTTTCCTGTGAGAGCATTCTGAGAGATGTCCAAGAGAATTAAACTGCTGAGGTTTCCTAAACCTTGGGGTAATTCACCGGAAAGCTGGTTTTCATATAGTTCAATTTGTTCAACGTTTTTCAGACCTGAAATGCTGTTTGGGATGTTACCAGACAAAGAGTTTTGAGATAAATCCAAGTTTTTGAGCGAGGTGAGGTTCCCGACAGTGGGTGGAATTTCCCCTACGAGGTTAACGCCAGCGAGGAACAGCGTTTGGAGACTAGAGAGGTTTCCTAGTTGGTGAGGTAACGGTCCTGGTTTGAAGGGGTTATAAGCTAGTTCCAAACGAATTAACTCTCTGAGGCTGCCCAAAGAGGGAGGGATCGTTCCGCTCAGAAGGTTTCCGGATAAAACGAGCACTCTCAGACGTGGAATCTGTCCTAAACTACCCGGGATGTCGCCAGTGAAGTTGTTTCTCGAAAGGTCCAACACTCTTAGTTCGGTGAACTCCGGTGGGAATTCCGGCAGGTTTCCAACGAAGAAATTGTCGGAAAGGTTCAAGAGCCGAAGGTGGGAACAGAGGAGGAGGGAGTTGGGGGAGACAGAGTTGGAGAGAAAATTGAATGCGAGAGAAAGGTTTTGGAGGGTGTGAATGCGACAAAAACCGAAGGGGAAGTCGCCGTAGATTCCAGTTTCGGAGAGATCAATGGAGACAAGCGATTGGTTTTGTGCGTCGCAGGTAATGCCGGTCCAGTTGCAGGGGTTGTGGTCTGTGTTTGGTACCCAGTTTTGGAGACTCTTGTTTTTGTCTTGGAGCTGGGTGTTCTTAACCCGAAGTAGAATTCGAGACTCTCTTTGGAGGGAAACCGTTTCGGATAAACCCCTCGAGAACAATGTACATAAAAGTAAAAACAGAAACAATGGCCGAGGCATGTTGAGCAATTTAAAGAGAGCGAAGCAAATGAGAATGCTTAACTTTTGATGGAACTTAAGGATCTTGTTCTTTGGTACGAGTCCCACACCGGCTAGTCCCCTCGTGATAGCTCCTCCTCTTGTTCATGCATGCGTGGAAATGGTGAAAAGTCGGAAGAGGACATGAGTGATGGGAGCTCACGCGGTTCTCTTTGTTGAAGGATTTAAAAGGGTGTCATCTCATGTTTTAGGATTATGAGAAGGAAAGGTGAAGTTGACTGTGGAGTGGGAAAGGGACGTTTGTGTATGAGAGACGTGATTCGCGTTGGCGTATTTTCAAAGTTGTGAGAGAAGTGATAAAAAGGAACTACTTTTACGGTGCATGCCGAACCTGAAGCGGAGAGCATGGGACACTGCCAATGGACAGAGCCATACTTCCACAAAGAAGAATCACTTTTGGGATCGCTTTCTGGTGGATGACACTTTGACACCAGCCAGATATATGATACTGTTCTAGGTTCCTAGTATCACCCAAGAGAGCTCTGTTGTGAAACTTTGGATTTTATTTGGACTAGTTTGGTGTGGATCACATCATTTGAATTGGACACCAATTCTCTTTCCTCTTCTACAGGAATATTGCAACTAAAAAGGCACGATACGAATTATAAGAGTTTCTGAACCTAGAACTCAGACATTCCAAAATCCACAAATTGAATTTGTTCCACCCAACACCTATATTCTATTGTAAGAACTACTAGTGAAACGGGAATAACAGTTATCCACATCCACCTCATTGGGGTGAATTAGGTACAAAGAAGAAAGTGATAACAAAGAAAACAATAAACTAATTAGTAAGTCCTTCCCACTTATTTTGTTACACAGTCGATTCTCATTTTATCATTTAAAAAAAAAAAATCATTCACAGTGCTAGGATATAAACTATTTATTTAATCAAAGATATCACAGTGTGAACTGTGAATGTATCGATAGTTCATTGAACCTCTGAGGTATGTTCTGAGTCACATTAAAAAGGCTAGAAGCTACCAAAATGTTACGAAACAAAACACTACAACCGTTCCCTCAGATGCGTCAAATTAATTAAGAATAGAAATGCTTGATAATTTGGAACGCAGGTAGGTACACTACCACAGTCTTGGGTGTGAGAAATAGTAAAGCCCCACTGCTGAGATGGGAAAATGACAATAACATTACGCATTGTAGTTAAATTTTTAAACATCATAAGATCTATTACAGATTTGAAAATAGAATTTTTAAAATACAAAAGTTAATGTTTGGGAAGAATGTGTAGCTCCTGGCTCTGCGTCGCCGTGAAGAATCAGCTATTTGGTACAAGACAGGAGTTGTCTTCCACCTCCCCCTTACAATGTTGTTCCCGATAGTCATTGTAAATAAAGAAATACTAGTAATTAATGAAACTCACTTCTTCCCATTCCACTTATAGTTCGAATTATGCCACTATTTTATGCTTTAAAACAGCAATTAAATAAAGTTAGACTAACGCAATGACTAATGTACTGATAAAAAAGAGCAATGACCAATGACACAAGCAATTAGTGGAGTCTCATCCAAACAAAATGTGCCACGGTTTAGTTGTTAGCCAAGAAATTACTACAAGCATGCATAAGAACTTAAGCAGCTCTCGTGATGGACCCTTTGGCAGCAAATACAGCATCACAAAATAATGAACCGTATAATAAATGCACTTGCTGACTCCACAGTTGTACTGCTGAATATTGTCACCTTGTCAGTGCAATTCCTATTAATCTTGATAGGGTGACAGTGACCTTTGCAAGTTGGCAAAAGAATTAGTTGTGAGTCGTCATAAAACATCATTTGGTCATTGAAATAGAAAAAAAGATACCTCTATTTACGCGTCATGAAGCGGTAGATTCATGGCCATTTATCATAGTGTCATGGACTTCTTAGTTACTGGCTTTGGGAGAGAGGCACTACCAAGCATTTGTAAGCATATGGCATATCTAATGTTATATATTTAGTATAAAATAACTTGTAATTGAAACAAAAAGGTCAAATTAGTTGAGCTACTTCAGCTTTGTGGTTTATAATTAGAGACAATGGCTATTAGATTCCCTGTTGCCACATCTATATAGAATCATACGTATAAGCGACAAGAAATGACATGCTAATCTTCTGTTTATGGTATAGCTTTTTTGACTCGGTTAACGAAGATTGGGAATATTATTGTCTATTAGTCATTGGATTAAGTTCCTTAATTAACCTCTCTTAATGGAAATGGCTTTTAGCACTTGAACTTTTCTAGAGCTGTGTTATGTATGTCATGTTTCGACGTTGAAACAAAAGCTACACATGTTGACCTGTAATGACTTGTGTTCAATCGCATAAATACCAAAATCTTAAATATTCGCTCAAACAATATCCACTGAAAATGTTTTCTGACTCGGGTACACTAATTTTGATGGATTATATAACCCAAATTGAATATCGGAGAAGGTTAAAAAAAGGCATGGATAAAACATGTGAATAACTCAATTCTGTGTGGATAATAAGCAAAATGATTATCATTCAGTTTCAATGTTTAATTAACATCCTAACTAATTAAATAAGGTACTTGTATTTATAAAAAACTGTATCGTAATTCTAAACCAAAACATTGATTTTACAAGTTCGTGGAGTATTATATTATTTCGAAAACCAAAATTGGATATTGAAAGAGGGAAATGCCGCACCTTTTGACTGTACAGTAACACCATAGGAAAATTATTTTGAGGTTTGAAAATAAAATAAAGCATAAAGAAAACCGCGTTTGGTATACCACTAGTATCACTCGCTTCATTCATATTTGTTATGATGATATACGCTCATTATTCAAGATATACAATATGATATTTGAGATGAAGTATTCTGTGATGCTCAACATTTCAAACTGAACACTGAAGATTCTATGAATTTCTCATACACCATTATGAATTAGCCCAACACAAAGAATGAGTTTTTTTTTTTTTTTATTTCTAACCAGAATATAAAAACGTAAGATTGGGGTTAACTTTAGGATTAACGTCAATAAAACTAAAAAAAAAATACTGGTTAGTGTCATTCTGTGCAACATGAGGGAAGCATAAACAAGATTTGGTTTGATAGATTTACCACATACTTAGGTTTGTGATTATTTAAAGCAGTTGTTGAGGAGTTGGTTGATTTCAAGTATGAGGAGTGCTAGCAAGTAGCACCAGCTTTAACTAAAATTGTTTATTAAAAATTATAAATAGAAAAGTAGATTTATTGAAAAAAAGTATGATTAGTGATCAATTTTAACCAACAATAAAAGGTATGTTCCACAAGAATATATTATTACCATTCTCTCGTATACAAATTCAGCTTCAATAAAGTTCGTTTGTTTTAATAAATGAATAAAATTGATTTTATCTTTAAATTCAATTAAATAAACAAACTCAAGATTTTAAAACTGAAAATGCTTCGTGTGCATTATTTTAATTATCAAAATGTTAACTAATTAATTATATACATATTAAAAAGTTGTCATCAACTAATCAATTAGTATAACTTGACTGATAAATGATTTTATTCTTTGAACATGCGATTAAGAGTTTAATCGTTAACTCCGGATTAAGTAATATCTCAAAATCACTTAAAAGAGTAGTCATTATTATACCATTTTGATCTATTATTTTTCCAATATATATATATATATATATATATATATATATATATATATATATATATATATATATAATTATATAATTGGTAAGTTAAAAACACTTTAAAAATATTAGTTTCATAAATAAAAGTTAATCAAATTATAAATTAAATTAATTGAACCAAATAAGTCTGTTCAAGCTTCATAGTTATATAGAAAATCGGGACTTTAAATTTTAGTTTCTGCTATGAGTAAAGTAGTACATGATTTCCAGGTGAATCTTAAGTTTTAAGGCTCAATTAACGTTCCAAGTTATTGCGAGTACAATTCACATCTTTACTGAATTTTAAATACATTAGGAACTTTGATTGAAGAAGTTCCTGGAGTAACAGCAGAACTTGAAAACTGTTACGCCAGAAGAGAAAATGAAGAAGGGATAGACGGCATATTAACACGAAGAAAAACCCTTTGACACAAGCCACAAATCTTCTAGTAGAAAGTTATACCAAACATATATAATACTCAGTGGATTAATAGAAAAAGTTAGAAGAAGATTTAGAATCATTCTAATTAAAAACTCAAACACTATCTGAACCATAAAAATATGTTCATAGGAATAATTGATTCATTGCACCAGATTCCTCCTCCGACAGATGTTTGATGAAAAAAACTCACCATGCTGTAAATCATAATCAGTGGCTATTTTCTTGACAAATAATTAATGGCAGAACCGAAAGTACACAAAAGAAGAACAGGAACAACATGAATCCATTATGAATGAAAAGTTAACCGAAGAAGAAGGATGGTTATGAAGAAATCACAGCCACAATATGAATAATATTGCTAAGCCCACAAAACGAGCATAAGTATCAGAATATCAGATATCCTTATAGATAATGATGATACACGTGCTACCCCAAGTGAAAAAAGTTGGCCTTTTCCATGTGCTTCCCCTCCTCTTCAGAAGAACAAAAGTAGGAGAAAAGAAATTTGGACCAAATTTATTAACTTTTTTTCTATGTTATAAAGGGAACCATAAATCTAAAACTATATATCACTGCCTGGCTCCATCCTGTCTGCCTTTGTGTTTTATCCATCTATCTAGACTAGACGATAAATCTTTATTTTTTTGGAAAATTAAGAAAAAAGAAAGGTGGGAAGAGCAAAGTTACATTGCAATCCTGAGGATTCCAAATTGAGGAGAAATGATACAACCTCGGCTCTTGTCGGCGCAGCATGAGAAGGTGAAAATGTTAGCTTATGTTGTTGGTGGTTGTGTGTTGAGGAAGAGAAAGAAAAGGAAGTGTGCAAAAGCTTTGTTCTTCTCTTCATTATTGTTGTGTCTGAGAGAGAAGGAAAAGAAGCATGGGATAGAATAGGATAGGAAGAGAATGGTATATAAGAGAAGAGAGGAGAAGAGAAGTGTGTTTTGTCTTGTCCGTGCGGCAAAGCAAATGCGTTTTTCGGCCGGTGACGGGCCTTTTTCGGCTTACGCTTTGTCCCCTTTTTTTTCGTAAGACACAAAACTCTCCTTTTCTCTTTCACATATTACCATATTAATTATTAATTACATTATCTTTTCATTGTGTTGGCGGATTAATGTTCTAGTGTTCGCCATATCGTAAACCATCACATGTGTGCGTATGAGAGAGTGTGGATGCTGACGGATTTTTTAAGCAGTTCTTGGCCGGTTTTGTGCGACAAAAATTGGGTCAAACCCATCCTTCATTTTTGACTATTTAGATTTGTACCAACAACATCTCTTTTCAAACCCTTCTTCCCATGCCACACTTCAGGTTAGAGGGCTGGATACACTCCTCATTAAAACTAATCACAAACCATAACCTAGTTTCTCATCTTTTTCCCCATCATAACTTGTATTCGGATACTAAATTCCGAAAAATTATTCTGTTACCAAAATAACTAAATAAACCACAACATTGAACATCCAATACTACAAGTTTTAAACTCCATACAAAGAAACTCAACTCTTTTTTCAATCCTTAGGGTATTCACCGAAAAAACTGTAAGATATTGCCCCTATAAATATACTACAATCCTAATTTAGGGAGAATAATTTTTCTAGTTTAACTTTGAATTTAAACAAAATTGACATCTGATAACATTCAAAAACTAACTATCATCATTTTTATTAAGAATTCAAGAAAAGTAATGAATGTATTTTTTAGATAGAAACAAAACTTAAAGTATTTTTTAGATAGAAACTTAAAGTTACTTTCATCCAACCATATTTTATTTTTAGATACAAGATTCTATTTATTGAAGCATTTATCTCTATAAGTACAGAAAAACTTAACAAATAAGATATTACATTAAAATATTTGTGTACATTTAATTGTTATCCCTCACACAAAAGTTAAGAATTGAAATCTAAGTTAACTCTTTTGACCTTCTAAAGTGAGAGATTGAGGATTCACTTTTCTCATAAGTTTTCTTCTTGCTCTCTTTGTATGCTTATTCATCATTGTCATTCAAGTATTGTTGTTGAATATGATATCTATGCTTATGAAACATTTAGCTTGCATGGGTTCAACCTCTATAACTTGTATTATTTCACTTATATTTTTATGTTTGTACTTCCAATTTATTTGTCTTTAACATGTGCAAATGTCATCAAACATCTTCAAATTAGTATAATTTGTTGGCTTTCCATTCCATATTATCACGAGAGTCTTAAAATTTAAAATAGACTATAAACATTTGTTTATCAAATAGATAACATTATTTGTTGTTTTTTTCTAAAAGAATTTAGGCTAACTAAATCGTATCATGTGTTACCCGCTCAAAAAGTATTTGATTCATTCTTTCAACAAAATCATTTGATTGAAATATAGTCACTATCTTTAATTAAAAAGTAATATTTTTTATTAATGATTCAAACCTTAATTAATCATTTATTAATTAGTAATAATTTTAATTTTTGAATATATAATTATGATAAATATTTAAACAAAACTTAAAAATCATATTGTAAACCTCCAAATAATAATAAAACTCGTAAAACCCATTAAGAAAAAAAAATCTTTAACAATCCCGTTTACAATTTTTCGTATTTTATCTGATTTTTCCGTGAGTATATATAAATATAAAACTAATATTCAGATTAGATATATGGTAATCAACATAAGCAAGTTTTAAAAGTCACTACTATGATTTGAACACTATTTCCACTGTGACCCACTACTTGTTAGGTATAAATTTATTCGCACATAAATAAACCTATATAGACATTAATCTTTCAGATGAAAGAATAAAAAAATTTAAATATCTCTCCTAATTTTAGAGGAATCCTTTATAAAAATTTGGTTGGTTGTGATCTTTAACAAACGTGGTAATTGTATTTGAAATGTTTGATTAGAGGTGAGTGTCCAGTGTGAATGAGACTATAATCAGATGGGATTTGCATTTACTGAGACGAACTTCGAGAACTTCTGACGCTCACCGTGTTTACTGGGTTGTTTGGTGGAGATTCCAATTTCAACCAAAATTAGGGGCAAAAAATAACACCTTACATTATACTCTTGTATTCTGTGCCTTTGTGTTTGTGGAACTGCAAAATTATTAAAATCATCGAATGGAACGATCAATTAACAAAGTTTTGGCACGTGCGGTCTCCAAAAGTGGTAAAAGGATATGAACGACCATTTTCTTTGACCGAACAAGAGGCGTGATTAGGAATTATTTACAAATTTAACTTTAATCTATCTCAGTTCAAACAAATTAAATTCATGTTTAGAAAAGTTCTCCCCAAAACAAGTTTCCGATATATTTGCACAAGAAAAAAAAAACTATAAATTAGAATTAATTAATTCATAAAAACATTTACATAAAAGGCAAATACAATATTCCTCAACTCAAAACTTTAAATTAACGAGTTTGCACATTATTGTTTATCTTAATTTTTTATCAGCTTCCTACTTATCTTTAATTTCTAACTAATATAATTACTTTTGGTTAAGGAAATATGATGTCCAAGTTGTAATAAATTGCAGGCATATGCTGCTGTTAAATTTGCAGATGCATGTCTTCATGCCCTGAGAGGAGAAAATGAGAATAAATTTTAAAAGTGTATAGTGTTTTCAGAACTATGGGGTGCAGAAGAAAAGCATGGAGGTGCAGGAAGAAGTAATCCTGTCTGCAACTTAGGAAAGCAGACATGGGCCTTACGATTTTATTATACGGACACAGAACAATAATGTTGGGCCATGATACAGGGCTTCACACCATAACATTAGATACAACAAAATTCACAAACTGAACGAAAATAAACTCTAAAGTATTTAACACAAAGTAAAAAAGAAAAAAACATGTACCGTAATTCAAAGTATAAATAACTTTTAATAATTTCACCTTATTCAATAAAATATTCTTAAAATACATTTTACTTAATTTAAATTTATACTTTTAATGACTTCTTTGATTTTTTATGATATCAATTATTTGATTTTTAAAAGGGAAAAAAATCTGAATCAAAACATGTTATTATTAAATTGATTTTTCCTCAATTAGCATGAAAAAGGTAGTTTAAAGGATGAATTTCATTTTGAAATGTGAATGAGAAAATTAAATGAAGTTAACCAAGTCACAGTGTCTTTGAATAAACAGTGTGAAGGAGAAATGAAGAGATGTGATAATCATTATAATAAGTATTGCGGTGTCTGCAATAATAAATGAAGTCAAAGAATAGTAATGAGGTGGAACAACACTAAAAGGTAGATCTTGTGGGCAACCACACAACACAAATAGTCCATAACTCCAGCTACTACTTGGACTTCTCATAATACTTGTACTCTTGCCATCATAAAAAGGGTGTTTCACCACAATGTTGCAATTTAGGTTCTTTATTATCACAATAGTCAGAAAAAATTTGAATGTATGTCAACTTGTCTAAAAATTTGTGTTGTTTAATCAAAAATACATAACCAAAGGCAGCACTTTTGAATGAATCACCACCATTTTTCTTCCAAGAAGAAGAAATGTGAGATGTTTGACCTGATTGTCAAAAATTCCAAATGCAAACTGCTAAATGAGAATCTTAAGAGGGAGAGGTTGGAGAAATACTCAAAACAAACAACTGCCAGAGAAAATGCAGAAGATGACACAAAATTTTCAATTCGTCATGTTTTCTGATATAACTTTTTTAAAATACACTTACTATATAGCCAAATTTATAAAAAAAATCGTAATATTTTATCAGTTTCGTTTTATTCACACTTTTTTACTAAATATATATACTAAAAATGTTAAATTTAAATATAAATAGAGACCAATACCATATATTATGTGAATTTATTTTTTTTATCTAATTTGTGACAGTAAATATTTGTTATTACACAGAATTTCAACATAAAAATGACTGAAATCATATATTTTAAAAGTTAGATAACTAAATCCATTAAGTTAAAAATAAGCAATCAAATTTAAAATTTTTAAATAAAAATATTTTTCCTTAAAAAAATTATTGAAATCATTCATGTCATGGGAGCAACTGTGCGTGTCCAGGCAAATCCATTTCGTGTCTGAGTTTTGATAGATTTTTGGGTAAAGTGGTTTGTCTTTTTGGGACAGATTCATCTCTTCTCTTCCTTCTTTCAATCTTCATCTCTCTTTAACTTTTCATTTTTATTCTTTCCTTTTTTCACTTTCTTCTTTCATTTTTAATTTCAGTTTGTCCGATGAGAATATTTACTTAATATTTTTTATATAAATTTTTTTTCTAAATATTTCTCATATAAATTATTTATTATTTAAATATTTGAAAAATAAGATTAAGATGTTACTAAATTTAATATTATATATATATATATAATAAAATAAATCACAAACTCCTCTTCCATATAATATATCTCTTTTCAAAATATATCTCCAAAACATTAATTTTCAATTTTTTTAAATAATTTGAACTTCGAAGCCTTGTTTTGTGTTGTAACGTGTTGGATTTATCTTGCACATAGGACCACTCACAAAAATTAATGTATAGATTTTGTCCCATGCCGATGGTGTCTCCATTGTGGAGAGCTTCTTTGGTAGAATTCCGTGTTCCAATGCTCAAAATCCATTATGTATTACTTCTTTTTCTTTTCGATCAATTACTTTCTACGGAGAAATTAAACAACATTCTATCTTAAAATTAATATATCATGAAATTAAATATGATGAAAAAAAAAACATTTCATTTCACTTTTTTCGATTGAATATTCAAATTTATTGGCCCACCCCTATTTTAGATTAGACACTTAACCCAAAACTACATTGACAAATTAACCCAAATATAAACAACCAAACTCCTCCTCCCACATGCAATTTAAAAAAAATAAATAAAGAAAAAACTCTTTAAAAATATTACAAAAACCAAATCATGTGCCAAAAAATTACGCAATGCTTGTTCAACCCACAATCCAGCTCGGGAGTCTGAGCTTCAATTTGTCATCGTCTACCGCAAAATCAGTAAAAAAAAATCAATTTTTAAGAGCTTAATTCTAACTTGGTTTTCCTTTTTCCATAAAATGTTTTTAAAACTATTTCAAAAAATATATAATTAATAAATTAAAAATTTTAATTTAATTATTTATACAATAAAAACAATTTTTTTATATTTAATTTGATGAATTAATAAAGTTATTTTATTCAATTTGAACTATATTTTAAATTTATTATTAATAATTATTACTATTAATTTAAATTTATTTTAATATAAAATAAAAAATAAAGTATTGATTTAATAATTTAAATTAATAATAAAAATTTAAATTTAATTGTTATATTAAAATTATTAAATTATTAAATTTATTATTAATAATATAAAATTATTTATTTTTAATTAACTAATCTAAATTTTTTATTATTAATCTAAATTTTTTATTAATTTAATTTGTATTGATCTTTTTTAAGTTTTTTTCATTTAAGTAATATTAAATTAGTTTATTAAAAGATTTTCTTTGAACTCTTATTTGGGTAAGCAGAGTGTATTCTTTTCATTATCTTAGTTTGATATCATAGTATTTATGTCATTGAATATAAGAGTATCATTTCCGGACCTATAACATGGTTTATAAATAGTGTCTCAAAACTTGTGTTACACATTAATGTCATTTACGCATATCTGTTATGGTGAATTCCCATATTAGTGTTTTTTTGTATCAGACTAAATATAAAAATATATTTATAAATATGATTTGAATTAATTATTTTATAAATGTTACTTAACATAAGCAATATATGTTTGATGAATTTATTTTTAAATGACATTGCTGTATTTAGTAGCCAACTTTTCATGAATTTTTATGTTTTTTTAGTATTTAGACACTATTTACAAAATGTACATATATTTCAAGCATGTAAAGAAAAAAAGGATTTAAAGAAGTCACTTTAACCAACTATTTAAATAAAATTTAAATAAAAATTCTATCAACAAAATTTATAAACAAATACAATGTATTAAATTAAAGGACATATTATTTCAAATTTCTATTTAGTGTGACACTCAATAATAATTCATTCCTATAAATTAAATTTTAAAAACTAAGATTAGTAGGTTCAAAAAATAAAGTAGCACAAACTAAATTTCAACTTAGTAGCAAAGTTGAAAAATTCCATGTTTGCATTTTTATGGAATAATTTGGTAATTTTTTTGGAAAATTAATTGGATTGAGTGATTTTTTTTCCAACGACCTGATTCACTGTGTATTATTTTTCTTGATTTCTTTTAAAGGTGTCAGATGATAAGATCATTTACCCATCATAAAATAAACTATTTAAATAAAATTTACCTTTGTTTTATTTTATCATCCAGCTATTTGAATTTTTGATAAATTTTTCATCCTTATGTTAATCCCTCCTCTGAATGTTCAGTCAGACCTAACCAAAGAGCCCCATCTTTAGTACAACCGTGACCCTTTTCCCTCATGCTACACAGTTTATGAACCTTCATCTCGTACATTCCACCGTCGTGGTTTTGGATTCAGACTGAAAAAAGAAAAAAAAAAAAACACATTTTATTTACAATGCGCAACTCATCCCAATGAAATAGGTACTGAAACTTCTTTTGAGTTTGGAAATGGCATAGGGCAAGTGGTGTACAACTTTCAATTCCAGTCTTCTTTTTCCTTGTTATTGCACATGCACCAACGCATGTGATAAAACTGTGCATGCTCCTTATTTCTCTAAATCTAACCTTTTCTGACCTGACTGTACAGAGAAATTGTGGCTCAAAAGATTATTATGGTTGCTAGCAAGGCATCCCAAGCAAAGGTTTGGCCACATACCAAGGTCAATCTCATTAAAAAAAATAACAACACTTTATTGTAAGGTGAAAACTAAATTCAATGGCTACAATTCTCTTGGGATTATATCAAGGCCAGCTACCATTTGTTCCAAGGACTGTGGTCCACAACCAGACTGATGGTGGGTTAACGCTAAGATTTGAACATTCATATAAATAGATCACAGGATATATTTTTTTAGTTATCCCCACCCAACCTCTCTTTTGTTATTTAAAAAGGGAAATTTTTCTATCCTTTTTAACGCCACAAAATCTCGTGCCACTGAGCTAATTTTATCTTTTGGGTAAATGAAAAAGCAAAAGGAAATGATTAATCTGTTAACTTCTTCAAATAAGCTAATCTGATTGCTAGACTTCAGTCACAGCTCAGGCTCGCTAACAGCACAACAACGGCTGCAACATAAAAGTTAAAAGTAGCACTGCATGATGAAGACGATGACTTTATAAGAAAATACCCCCACCAATCCTTCCTACTGTACAAAAACCCTTTAAAAAAATCCAAACACTAACACCTTCAGCTTAAAATAAAAAAAACCCAACCCCAGAAGACAGACAGAAAAGGATAGTAACCGAACATGCTATTGCAAACCAAGGGAACTAAAATGAAACACCCAATAGAGCATTTCAAATGCTCAGAAGATCGGGTGGTGGAGATTGTGAAGGATTTTGATGATCTTTAGAGACTGTGGAGGGAGATTCTAAAGCATTGGATGATGACAAAGAGGATTCTGTCAAGTCTTCCTGTTTAGAAGCAGGTGGCTTTGGAAGCTCTGTCAGCATTTGGACAACTTCACGCATGGTGGGTCTCTCCACAGCCTGTTCTTCGACACATAGCATGGCTACATAGAAAACATGCATCACTTCGTGGAGGGGAACTGACGAAAGCCTAGGATCAAGAACTTTAAGAACTTCTTCCTTGTTAGAGTCCGTCATTTTCCTTGCCCATTGCACAATGTCCACACCGTCACCAAATTCCCCAACTGGTTTCCTGCCTGTTACAAGTTCTAAAAGAACCACGCCGAAACTGTACACGTCGCTTTTTTCATCAACTTTCAATGTGTAGGCATACTCTGCAATGAAACATCAATCAGGAATCATAAACTGAAACGAAGCAGACTAATTTGAAACTATAAGTAGCAACCAAACATGAAACAGCTATCATAAACAAATAAAGTAGGCCACCTTAATTAGAAACTAAGAAAAACAAAGGCAATACGTGAAAAGTGTATGTAGTTCTATATATATGATATTTTGCCCATAACCATCAGTTTTCTGTTGCAATGATTCTCACCTATGACTACAGTATTATCTACTCCATAGGTGAGGGGAGCGGGCTATGGTAAAAAATCAAATTCAAACGGAGCAGAGCTACCTACCATTTACTTTCAGTACTTTGGCTTAGAAATAAATAGACTAAATAAACAAGGAGACCAATCGAGTGATCATTTAGGTATGATACATAATCAAAGTAAAGAAAAACCACATGGCAATGTTAATTAATTTAGAGGCATCACCTGAATATCAACAGTCAACACCTAAACGCGATGGTGAGTAAATGAGTCAAATTCTCAACAATAATTGAAGGTACAAACAGGGCCGGAAAACAAGTTGCCACATCCATGTAGTAAGGCATTAATTATGACAAAATTGAACTGTACCTGGAGCTATGTATCCGTATGAACCAGCAATAGCAGACATGCATTCAGATGTCCCAGAATCTTGCAGGAACTTGGCAAGCCCAAAATCAGCAACATGGGCTTCATGATTAGAATCAAGAAGGATGTTGTTTGACTTCACATCACGGTGAACAATGAGCGGAGAACAATCATGGTGCAGATAGCAAAGCCCTTTGGCAGCCTCCACGGCAATTTTACACCTTACGTCCCAAAGCAAATGACCCCCCTTCTTTCCATGAAGAACCTCACCCAAGCTTCCATTGGGCATGTACTCATAGACCAAAAGGTTAGTCTCATGATTTGAACAGAAACCCAACAATCTAACAATGTGCCTGTGTCGGATTCGTCCAAGTGTCTGAATCTCTGCGTTGAACCCATGGTCGTGGGAAGAGCCTCTACTCATAGCCGGAAGCCTTTTCACAGCAACATGATCCCCGTTAGGCATAGCCCCTTTGTAGACAATGCCTGCACCTCCTTTGCCTATAATATTATCCTCCTTCAAGCAATGCAAAACATCATCAACGGTGAATTCCAAACGTTGGAACGCAGTCAACTTCCATGCACGAGCCTCACTGGCCTTCTTCAATGAACGAGCCTTAAATATTGCCGCCACAGCAAAAGCAATGGAGCATAAAAGCAACCCGACAACAAGTACAAGCTTCATAGAAGACGAGAGTCCTTTAGAATGAGGTTGATGTGCACCGTTGGCAACCCCATCCTTGCAAGCACCTAAATAGGGGCCACAGAGGTCAGGGTTTCCCAAGAAAGACGTGTAGTTGAAGTAGCTGAATTGACCAGTACCGGGCACCAAACCAGACAGATTATTGTACGAAAAATCAACAGAAGTTAAGCTTTGCATCGAGGATATTGAAGAGGGAATGCTACCCACTAAATGATTAGTTGAGAGATTAAGGTAATTCAATATCCTCATTCCAGTAATCTCATTTGGGATCTCTCCTGAGAGCTCGTTGCGGCCAAGGTCTAGAAAAGTCAACAACTTACACTGACCGATCTCAGGTGGAATACGGCCCGAGAACTTGTTGCCACTAAAGTCAATCTTTGAGAGCTGTTGCAGCCTCCCAATCTGAGGAGGGATCCGACCCGAAAACATGTTACCGTCAAGAAGGAGCTTTTGCACGCCGGAGAAGTTACCAATGGAAGGAGGCAAAGCCCCAGAAAGCTGGTTGTTAGAGAGAGTTATCAGACCAAGATCAACAGCTACAGAACCCGCCTCCGGAAACTCTCCAGAGAGATAATTATCCTGAAGCTCAACCTGGGTGAGTTTGGGAAGTCCAAAAATCCCTTTCGGAATGGACCCATTTAGAAAGTTGTTTCCCATTCGAATCCGAGTAAGGGATTCACAACTCCCAAGCGCTTCCGGAATTGGACCGAACAAGAAATTTCCGAGTGTTATCAAAGTCTTGAGAGTGTTCCCAGAACAGAGGTAAGGAGGCAAAACCCCAGTTAATTTGTTAGAAGAAAGATCAACACAGCTCAGTCTCCCGTTCTTGCCTAAACCCTTAGGAATGCTACCTGTGAAGTTGTTTTCCCACAACTGTACCACTTCCAGCGCCGGAAGGTCCGCTATAAACTCCGGTATCGCTCCGTGAAGCTTGTTCCTGAACAGGTTCAGCAGCGTAATATTCTTCAGCTCGCTGAAACTCGCCGGAATCTCGCCGGAGAGCATGTTGTTAGACAAATCCATCGATTTCAGGCTCTTCAGGTTTCCCAGCTCCGGCGTCAGAGGCCCCGACAGATCATTCACCTGAAGGAACAGCGTGTCCAGCTTCAGCAGCTTACTAAGCGCCGGTGTAATCTCGCCGGACAAACCACACTGCGCGGCGTCCAGCCTCACCAGTTCTGACAAGTTCCCGATCTCCGGCGGAATGCCGCCGTCGTAGGTGTTGTAGTAGCCAATGTAGAGCTCCCGGAGGCTGGTTAGGTTCCCGATCTCGGGTGGTATTTTCCCGTCGAGCTCGTTCCCGGAGACAGCGAGATACTCGAGGCGCGGCCACTGTCCGTACTCCGGCGGTATCCGGCCGGAGAAGAAGTTCCCGCCGAGATGCAAATGGCGGAGGTTGCGCATCTGCGCGACGGCCAGAGGGAGTTCGCCGGTCATGTTGTTGTTGTAGAGGTCGAGGACCTCGAGGCTCTGGAGGCGCGAGAGCTCGGGAGGGAAGGTTTGGTTAAAGCCATTGTTGGAGAGGTTGAGGAGGCGGAGGGCAGAGAGGGAGGAGAGCGCGGGAGGGATGGGGCCGGAGAACTTATTGGCGGCGAGCGAGAGATTGGAGAGGAATGGGAGGTGAGCTACGTCGGCGGAGAGAGTCCCGGAGAGGCCGAGTCCGGTGAGGTTGAGAGCGATGACGTGGCGGCGGGCGTCGCATGTGACGCCGCGCCAGGAACAATAAGAGGTGGAGGCGTTCCAGGAAGAGAGAACCGGTGGAGTGGCATCGGTGATGGCTGAGCGAAGAGAGAGAAGAGCTGTGTAATCTGAGAATGGCAGTGAAAGGATTTGAGGAAGATGGAAAAACAGAAATAGAAAGAGAATACTCATTGGGGTATGGAGGAGAAGAGAAGAAAGAGTGTGAAGAAAGAGAAAGAGAAAGAGTGACACCCCCAACTGAAACTCACTTATCTTAAAGAAGAGGGAATTTTGTATGAATCCTAATTCAACCCTTTTTACCTTTTTGAAATAAGGGGAAAAGGAGAAATGGGATTACCCATTAATGATTGAATCACAGCAATGGTGATTGATGGTTGAATCTTGAGTTGTTGGTGCAGAACTGGTGGATGTGGATCACTCCCTCACCAACTCTATCATTCTTTTAATCAACATCATTATTCATTCGATCTCATTTATCCTAACCTTAACTTCTCATGCCAAACCACGTTACTCTTTCTGTTAGGGAAACACATAACCATGTTGTCGTTCTTTTTTTTTAAGTTGTTCTTAAACATTTTGTGTAAATTCCGTCAAACCAAATATTGCACATGTAAATTATCTACAAATAACATTTATGCAAATAATATGGTATTTCTTATTTAAAATACACATCTTTTTAGGTCCATTTTAATGACTCAAAATTATTAGTTAATAAATGTATAATATAAAAAAAAAGTTACAATATATATACATATAGAGATATTTTGTAAAATTTGTAGGAGGCTGATAGTCCCTTACTCTCTTTTATTAAGTTAATAATCTAATTATAGTAAAATAATAAATATATTTAATAAAATATAACAATATTCATTACAAAAAAGAAACTATTTAGATATCATATATCAGTTTTTAGTTATCAAATGAAATAATTGTTAATTGTGACCAAAATAATTTAATTTGGTTATTAAATAATTTAGTAACCAATTAGGTTAGGATAATTGATATCTAACATTAGCTATCAAGGTGTCAGTGACTTATGTTATTAGATTATAAATTGATATCTAATTAAGTTAGAGACTAATTTAGAATTTAATGGTATTGGTCACTAAAACTTTGGTGGTCAATGGTAGATACCAATTATTTTGACTTAATTGGTCACTAAATTCAATCATTATTTTTTTTAGTTATTTAGCAACAAAAATCTAATTTGATAACTATTTTGATCACAATTAGCAACCATTTTATTTGATAGCTAAAAGTTGGTCTTTAAATAATTTTTTTCTAATAATGATTATAATATCAATTGTTTATAATATTAATAGTAGTAATAAGAATTGTGTCTCAGTGTCATTTTTTTATTTTTTAAAAATTTTTGTTTCTGAAATAATTTTTATCTTTTTCAAGATCATATTGTATGTAGACAGCGAAAGATAAAGCAGTATATATTTGACAATTTTTTTTTTGTTTGTAAATTTTTACATTCTCTCATATCTTTCTATTATTTTTTTTAATGTGGTGCATGCATAATTTTACCAAAAGTATGACACGTAAGGTAATAGAAATTAATTTGATACAATTCATTTTAATAACATGATGATTATAAATCAAGGATAATTTGATTTGTCAACTCATAAGAGCATAAGAGTATGAGAGTTGTAGATATTATTTTACAAATTAGTTTTATAATTACGTAACATGTTTTTGGAACATCGGTTTTAGTTAGTAAAAATGAGAAGGAATGATTATATAACGATGATATATTTCTAAAGTGGCATCAAAATAATGTAGCAACTTTGGTAGAATATATAGAATTGAATTTTGAAAGTGCGGAAATTTATGGTGCAACTCATTTAGGAGTTTGGGATTTACTCATAAATATTGTTTTTTTGAAAATTTATTAATTTAATTGTTTTTAGTATTGTTTTGGTTTCTTGTGTTGGAACATATTAATGTTTTGGATTGTTGTTAAGTTTTTATTATACAAAGATTTGGTGGAGTTACAGTGAAATTGAATATCTCTAATAAATCTACTGAATTTGCATAATCTCTAATAAATCTAATTTAGAAGTTTCAACTAATCTTTTTTAGTTTGGATTGGTTTTCTATGCAACCTGGAAGATTATAATTATTAAATATTAGTTTCATTGTTTTGGTTTATTTTTTATGCGCGGGGACATATTATTATTTTAGATATTATTATTTTAGATTGTAATTGTGTTTCCATTATAGGAAAATTTGGTGGAACTAGGGGTGAACTGAATATGTCCAGTCATTCTTAGTTTGAATTAGTTTCATATAAGTTTATGTAAAACAAGTTGTTTTGAGTGTTTCAAATGTGATAGGTGAGTTAAAATTATTAAAATGATTAGTCATTAAATCTGTCTTACTTTGTTGAAATTTATTGTTTTTTTGCATTTTTTTAAGTGAGAGATTTTTTTTTCAATAAAAAAGAAGACAAGACAAATTTACTTCCTCTGTTGAACTTTACTGGTAAACAATAATTATTTATATCAAGTGATTGTTCTCTAACAATTATTGTTTAATCCAAGTGATTTTTCTCCAAAAATGTCAATGGATAGTTCAAACGAACAAATTTTATTGAGAAATTTCTACCAAACACAATTAACTCTTTTTGACTTGTGGTGATTTTATAGACGTTACTATTGTTTCTTAACTTCAATTAAGCAATTTATTTTGATATGCTAAAAAACCTCTATCAATTAGATACCAAGATCAAATATAGTTTATAATTAACTCGTTCGTTGTGATAAAATCCTAGGTAGTTAGAGAGGCAATACTAATATCGATAATCAATATTTTTCTAAAATGTATTTTTTATATATTAATTATCACCATAATCAATATAAAAGTATAGTTTTGAAGTCAATTATAATTTCACGTAAATTTTAAAACAATTATGAAGAATAATTCTGCAATCTTATTTTCTGCAAATGTGAAACCAAAAGGTTGACTGGATTGATTTGAAAGAGAAAGTGCAATTAATTTAGTGTAACTTAGATAGAGTCTTAGATAGAGTCGAAATGACATGATCGATTTTATAAAACATGTGATGCCACGATTTCAGTTCTTACCTTTTTTAGAAAAATAACTTTTTGAAAAACATCATTTTTTGTATTTGTTAATAGATTTGTATTATTATTTTTTTATGAAATTATGTTGTCATTAAAAACTATATTTTGAATATTATTTATTTATTATTGTGATGTTTTTAATTTAAATTTATAAAATTTGATTAATAGCGTTATATTTTATAAATTTTTGGATTTCAAATATTTTAAATCTGGATTGAATTTATTAAATAATGTTGATGACATATTGTTTTTTAGTATAAACTGGTTGAATTTTTTTTAGCATTTCCATAAAATAAATCACTTCATCATCTTCTTAGGTATCTTTATTATTCCTTGAGAACATCTCTATTGTAAGGGTCATACACATGATTATTAGTTAAAATTTGAATTATACATTTTCGTCACAAAAAATTATATGACATAAAAAAAGTCAGAAAAAATAAATTAAAATATGATAAAATAACTCTTGGAAGATAAGCTTGGTAATTTTTGGATAAAAGCCATGCAGATACGTAAAGCATTTTGAAAGGAGTATGCAGGTTAGCCACACCCCCATAATTGTACCAATTTTGTAATTGATCACAGTTTTAATTACTGTTAGCATTGCCAAAATTGAAATTAAGGAAAGTGTACTTGGCTAGTTAGGCATGCCCTCATCGAAATAAGGAACACGAGTAAGCAGAAACCCTTATTCCACTTCTGTACAACGATGATGCCAAAAGGACAGTGCTGGTTTTGACCCACTTCAGCTTTTCTATAATAAGTGGCCCTTTTGTTCTTGTCCTTCTTATCCCATCAGATTCATTATTAGACTCATTATTAAAGAGTATGAACCTCACTTCCGTTTCTCACTCTTCACCACTTGATTCATAATGGCGCCAAAGGTCACGTTACTATTCTTCTTCTGCACCACTGCATGTAAAATCACATTGCACGCGATTACATTACTAAAACCAAAGAAAATTGTCGTAGAAAATTGTAGGGACCCTTTCACCTTTCACTCTCTGTAGTTTAGTTTTCCATATTATTGAGAGTGATAACCAGCTAAGAAAATGTAAAAGAAAAAACTTAGCAAACAAGTCACAGAATTGAGCAAAAATATCCTTATAAGGTTGGATTAGGCCCAGTTTTTTTTTTTTTTTTTTTT
>Ga0209489_100097_pt1 | contig 121333 bp, 55 predicted proteins | sample SiratrowhiteBW_FD_187527 | JGI IMG/M metagenome (GOLD analysis project Ga0209489, IMG submission 187527) | Root nodule microbial communities of legume samples collected from California, USA - Siratro white BW (SPAdes) (version 2) | ecosystem: Host-associated > Plants > Roots > Nodule | place... | reverse complement strand
TATATATATATATATATATATATTTATAGATGTCATATTAATAAAATAATTCAAAATATATTATTCTTTATATAAATTTTATAATATTAATACAAAACAAAAGAAAAATATTCAAAAGAAGATAAACATATTTTTCATCAACTCACCTACCATATGCTTTGCTCATGTATAACATAAGATCACTATAAATTTAAAAACATAACACACACCACACAAAGAGAAAGGTAATATAGAATTTTAAAATGTATAATCATAAATTTAACTTTCTATCTCAACCAAACTACAAACACATCAAACTTTCATAATTTATCTCATATATCGCACTAAAATTACCAATTCTCTATAAGAACTTAAACAATTTCTCATGTCAGAAAATATGCTCACCCACATACATAGACACTTGACTTTACTAAGATTTAGATGTATACACCTGTCATACGATTCTCTGTTGTGAATTTCACATAGCCCTCAACCTAAATGAACCACATCAAACTCATATGACAGGATTAATCCATATGATCTGGTCTGATCGGTTATTTTCACATCATAATCGACTCTCATTACCTAGTAATTTCATCTATATGATTCCAATATACCAATAGAGTCAACATACATCCTTATTAATCAAATTCACAAACAATGCACATCATAAACAATCTCAACATGAGTATCTCATCTCCTGAAAATATGATGTCTTGATCACCAGTCATCATTTATTATTGTACATCATGTATTTCATAAACTTAAGAATTAATACCAACACGTACATACTCACAAACTTTCATATTCATTCAACACAATCCATCACATTTTCACATCACACATAAACTTTAAAATCCCAACATGCAATATAGTTTTAACAATTACATTAACAACCAGTAATCATTCTTAAACATAAAAGTTAATACAACCATAATAAAATTCAAGTAAAAATAAAAGAGAAAAGAAAACTTTAAAACTAAACTGGCACCCGACGCCAATCAAGGCAAAACACAAGTCTCTACATGATGCTTGGTGCCAAGAAAATGGTGCTCGACTCAACTCATCACGAGAACACCCTCTAGAAAATGCACTCAGTGCCACCATGGTCGCATTCGATGCTATACCTAGAAGGTAAATCTCTAAAAGTACAAAATATGAACTTTCTCAAGACCTGGTTATCTAACTACCTCAATTACTATCAATTCATTATCAAAGTATCATTAAAAAACTTTTTTTAACGTCAGAACAAAATGTATATATATCAAAATTATAAGTTATGTTATGTCTATGTTCTTAAAATCGTATCTCGATTAAAAGAATTCAATTTCAATAATCAACCGTCCGTACAAGCAAATTTAAGATTGGTGACCACGTTACTCCCATATTTAAATATTTTAACCTAAGGTTTTATTGAAAGGTAAAACTAGTTCCCCTTATATGAGTTCACAAAAAGCTTTGAAATTCCTAGAAACCACAAAGATAGCCTAACCACTACCACCACCACCTGAGAGTTTTGATCAATGATCTAAACATTTCACTAGGATCCTGAACATATTGTTAGGATTCTAAACTAACATAGACTTGTCTTGAAGATAAAAACACCACATGCAAACACCGTCTACTTAAGTAAACAGAAAACTCAATTTTGACTTCAAAAGAGAAAATAACAAAAAAGAACTTACTCTAAACAAATTTCTGATCAAGTAGTCTTACTCTGATCACTGTCAAAAGTCTAAAAATGATCTCACATCGTCAATCTGATGAAGAATAGAGTCCGACATCTAGAAAAAAATTCATAAAAAAAGAGAAAATATACTTTAAAAATAATAATTATATTAAAATAAAACTTGAATAACTGAAATTCTTATCTATTTATATAAAACTTTTTCTTTAATTCAAATATGATTCTAATCATACATATTTTATAACAATTTTTTAGGATTTTCTATTTCACATACAAAAGTAATTAAATGATTTACTTTTATTAAACTTTCAATTAGAGTTTTTCTCCTAATACATATATAAGAAAAGTGAAAACACAAAGTATGAAAATAGTTCACTTCTTCTCCCCGGCTCGCTCTTTCTATATATAATTTATCGATAACTTGGTTTAACTTTCATTTAAAAACAAGTTCTCTTATTCTGAGAATTAAAACGACTATTTTGATTATTTTAAAAACTAAAACGTCAAAAAGCAAGCAAGTAAAAATTCAAATGTTATTTTCAAAAAAATAAAAATAGAAAAGATGTATCAATAAATAAACTCATATATAGTCATCATGACTAGGATTGACACAAACAAGTTAAAACAGATGGGTGAACTAAACCTCTTAGTTCGATCCATCATTTTTTTGACAGGTAAATAGTTGGTCCACCAAACCCAATCCAACCTATTTTATCATCTTATAAACAAAATCATTACTTGCTAAATCATGATAGCAGAAAGTTGCAATGATTTAATTGAAACAAAATAGAAGGAAAATGTGGAGTATATATTCTGAAAATGCTAAAAGATAATGCAAAAGAATATCTGGGGGAAGACCCTTCCAAAAGTGACAGATATCTTACCATATATGCGCCATGTGAATGGGACTTACCAACCTCCAATTGCCTGCCAAAAATAATTCACACAAACCCAGCAACATATTTTACAAATCTGTTGGCTCGTACAAAATACTGTGTGTCCCATTTAGGATTCCCTCTTCATCATAATTAGGAAACATAAATCTGTTGGCTGTTTCATTTCGATTTCCGTGTCTACCAGAGGATCAACTCATTCATGCATTCAACTTCATCCACCATGTCTGCATATGTCTCATCGTCAAACAAATTTATCATTACTCTCAAAAACAAATTTATCATTACCCTCAAAGATTAAAGAAATATTATTATTATTATAATATATCGTGTTCTGTTAGATATAATACATGTAATAATTTTATATTATTTAGGAGTTAGAGACTAAAATCAATGTAAATATATATATACTTTTTAATCTTTTAAGATATATTTTAAAAATAAAATTATGATGAAATTTTAAATTCAGATAATATCTTAAATCGACTCTAATAATATTATCTCAAATAAGAATATATATGATTAAAAGGCTTATGATTCTTTCTTATTTTATTTAAAAAATTAATCTAATTTTAGTTATATATTATTATTTTGGTTGATATTTTTTAAACGTTGTCCCAAAGGGGATCACAACTTGGTACTTTCATATTAATTATTCTCTCCAATGTGCATCTTCCAACCAGCAAACTTTTATCTCTCATGTGTGCCTTTTTCCTGTCACTCCCATTCTCCCATAATGTACGTGGGGTACTTCCCTACATTGGCCTCTTATAAACCACACCATAAACAACAAAAGGTCCTATTTCGTACCTTTAATGCATGCAAAACTCCACTCGTTCAAAATTAAAATATTCCAGCCACCATCCAAATCATACATATTATGATTCTTTTGGCACACTAAAATATAAGTTCTTTGATACTTGATAACTCTCTCTATTCTCCCTCTTTCAACATCTACGTATATATATAAATAATCTCACTTACTTATAGTTTGGTGTGTGAGGGTTTCTCTCTAAATGCTATCTATGATGAAGATGAAGACCAAAGTTCTCAAATGCTGCATGAGGGAATTTTATAAACTCAGAAAGGTGAGAGTTGAAATATGCGAGCACGTTCGAATATTATTTTCATGTTGTAAGAAGTCACACTCACACGTTCCCAAAGATGTCCCAAAGGGTCACCTAGTTGTGTACGTTGGTGAGGATTGCAAGAGATTTGTCATCAAAGTAGGAATACTCAGCCATCCACTGTTCCAAGCCTTGCTGGACCATGCAGAGGACGTGTTTGGATTCACCAGTGGTTCCAAACTCCATATCCCTTGCAATGAGAACATTTTCCTTCACATTCTTCATATTGTTCAGGATCAACCGCTCTCTCATTGCTTCTAGTGTATGCTACTAATTTTCCATTCTGAGTCTTGTAGATAAATCATGATAGCTATCGGAAGAAGATATTATTATGATTTTCCTGGCAAACTTAATTTGTACATTTCATGCTGTTATTAACACAGTGCATCAACCGTTTTGTAAAAGAGAAATATCAGTGAAGTCTATTAGGTAGATTTGGCATAACCTTTTGGTCTATTATTAGTGTATTATAACTAATAAATTTATTAGAGAGCTTTTATATGAATAGTTTAGGCGCAATATTATTATTAAGCATTTAAGTGTGAGTTTAATAGTCACCAATACCTCTAAAGTTTTCGATTTTTCAAGACAGCTTAAGGTGAATTCATGAGTCTAAAACTCTGCCAAAAATCTCGGAAAATTTCTAGCCTTCGAGTATTTTATGAGCTATACATATAGCTTACAAATCCTTAATCATTGATTTGGCTAATTAATCCCTGTTTTTCAGCAGAAGAAAATATTCTCGATATTTTTGTTTAGTTCAGTGTACACAAAGTGAGACACCTTTAGTGTTGTTTTATTGTTTGATTTTGACAACATGGCCACGTGAAGAGACTCAAGAGAGCATTGACTACATCTAATAAGACATAAGAAGTCCATATCTGGTTATTATATAACACGCACGTAACCGAACTTATCTTAGGTACAGAACAAAAGGTGAGAACATGCAAACACGGTCACACCAATTAGGTTATTATAATTGGTAAGAGATCACTAATCTCTTTTAGTAGTAGTTAATTAGAATTTTTAGTATAAAAAGTGAGTAGAATAGCATCTAATAATTATAAATTAGTAACCAATTAACTAGCCTCCTGTCTCTAAACTCTCTGTTCCAGTTAAGAAAATCATACAATATAATCGAGAAAGATAAAATTGCAAAAAAATTCCAAAGCAATGTTACAAAGAATGGAAAGTTACGATAAATAAAGATATAGGGTTTGGTTCCACTTTATCGTTATCCTATATAACTCTCAATATATATGCATTGCAATTCAAGTTCAGAAAACTATTTATATTGAAAACCAAATTTATAATTGTTATTGAAGTTTAAATCCTTGAAAATCTACCCTTTAGCAATCTTTAATTAGAACAAACAAACCCAAAAGATCTCATTATAATGTTTGTTCCAAGAATATATGCAACTTTGTTTTATTCCTAATTCTTAATTCAATTTTCCAAAATGTCCTAAGATATGCTATCACTGTGCAATAATATTAAAAGTAAGCAAACAATATTATAATAAAATTGAAATTTACTCACGGAAATTTGTGTACAATTTTTTTTTTCTGTTAGGAAATTAACACATCTCCGTCAACTTTGTTACTGCGACCTCAAATCTCAACCCCACATTTGTCAATATTATTTATTTCCCTTTAAAGGTTTTTTACATTTTTAATTTCATTTTAGTTATAATTTATTTATAATAATAAATTTGTATAGTAATTTTTAATTATAAAACTATATAGTTTATTTTATTAATATCAACGAAAAATCAAATTATAACTCTGATAATAATTACATAAAATCAAAACATGTCTCTTTTTAATAAATTTTCGTTATAAAATATTCAGGACAAGCTTTTGTGTAAGAAACTATTTAACACTTTTATAGTATTAAAAAAAGCCGAAAAAAATTAAACTGAACTGGAAAGTATTGATTGTGTTGGATTAAAATTTCATACTAAATTAAAATTAAACCAAAACTTAATCGTATTTAATTTTATGTTTGATTTATATATTTTAAATAAACAAATTATATATTAAAAAAAATCAAACCAAGATGAGAATAGTCTTAAATGGAAAGGTCTTCCTGTTCAAACAATTTTCTAAATAATAATAAAAAAATTGAATAAAGGCAAAAGCCTTAAATACATTTTTAATTTTCTAAATTAAAAATATTATTTTTTTCTCTGATTAAAAAAATCATATATTAGTCTTTTAGTTTTGTCAACTTTATAATAAAGTCAAACACTACAGGAACACTGTTAATGTTATATTCAATTTTGGAAAGAAAAACAAAATTAATCAGATGATATAATACAATTCTCTCTTCACTAAAACTCTTAATTTCACAAAGATGGTGGTTGAAATCAATGCTTCCTTGACGTGGATGGCTAAATACCATTTCATTTCGTGCATGCATCTTCCAGAAAAAGAAAAAAAAAATTCTGAATTGTTTCTAACCAAATATATATTTCCCAATTTAAGCTGACAACATTCATCGCACTTAGACCAGTATGATACACATTTTCGCTGTAATATAAAATTTCAAATTCTTAAGGAAAATAGTTCTAAATAAAGTAAAAATATTAAAATGATGAAGATAAAAAAAAAAGTGGGGTTTTTTCTTAGATACATGTGAGATTTTAATTAAATAATTAATTAAATTTTAAGTATCAAAATCAAATATCTATTAATTATAAATTTGGGCATTCTTTATGAAAACTTTATTAAAAATAAATTTTTTATTAAGTATTTAAAATATTTTTTTATTTTCATATAAATACTCAACTCACCTGATTTATCTTTATTATTTCATTATTTGAGAATACTCCTCTAGGCGAGGAAAGTTCCTCTCTACCTCCATGTTTGATGAAGATGAATCTCCGAAGAGCACCTCTTTCCTTTCCCAACGAGTCCTTTCGTCTGTTCCTGCAGTCCGACTTCACACCTCGGTTCCCATTGTATTGGCAAAGGCCTATTAGGTTTAGGCCACGAGCCGAGTATGATTTTACCTCCAAGCTGTGTGGTAGGTCGTGTCTGCAAATGACGTTCTTCCACAGAAAGTTATGTATCTGTCGAGCTGAGATATTTGCAACAGGTTTGGCTTCGATCCACTTGGTGAAGTAGTCAATAGCTACTATAAAAGATTTCACCTGCCCTTTTGCCAGAGGGAACTGTCCTAGTATATTGACTCTCTATCTACCAAGGCCATGGTGTCGTTGTTAGATGTATCTCTTATGAGGGCGCGTTAAATACGGGTCCATATTTCTAGCACTCTTGGCACTTCTCGGTGTAAGAGCAGGCATCTTGCTTGACAGTTGACCAGTAGTACCCTGCTGTAAGGACTCCAACTGCCATGGATCTTGTTCTCAAATGCATACATCAAATCACTTTATGGAGCTTAGAGAGGATGTAGTTTGCCTGATCCTGGTCTAGGCATTTAAGTAAAGGTGACGAGAATCCCCTCTTGAATAGTTCGTCGTCAATGACTGTATAAGAGGCGGCCTGTCTTCGTATCCTCTTTGCTTCCATTTGGTCCTCGGGCAGCTTATTGTTGGCCAAGAAGTTTAAAATGGACGTCATCCAGCTTTTTCTGCCCGACATCCAACGGTAGGATTGCCCGACTCCAAAGGTAGTTAGTAGGTCCACATATCCCCGGGCATGGACTCGTTGCCCTACAAAACCCAGCAGTGGTTCGACATACGATTTCACAACAAACTCAGGTACGTTGAGTTTTTGGAAGGTGGACGAGTACAGATGTCTCCTGAACTTCCCTGGTCAATAAGAATATTATGTACCCTTCAATTGGCAATCGTGGTAATCACGACTACTGGGTCGTCCTGATCAGGGTCGTTGGTGGAGAAATCTTTGTCTGAGAATGTGGTGGAAGGCTGTGAGCGTGGTGGCAAGTAACTCACCGAGTTAATGCTCCTGTAATGCCTTCTCTTGGCAGAGCTGGATGCACCACCACCTGCAAAATCTCCTGCAATAGTTCTAATTGAACCAAATTGGATGTTAGTTGTGTTTACTGACTTTTTTGAAGCAGTCTAATCTGGTTGGAAAGCTCCAAATAGATTTAGGTAGAATATGCACCATATTCATAGACCCGACTGCCACATTGGGGTTTTGTTGGACCATTTTCGTTCTGGGTTCCTTAGCGTTGCCATCCTCGGGGTCAGCACGTCCTCAGCCCTGACCCCGACCCCAACTATTATGGAAACGTCCTCCGCGTCCTCCTGGGATTGCGAAGGCTCGGGCTCCTTCCCAGGTTAGAGGTGTCTGACCTCTTTGAATGAAACAGGCTAAGGCCTCAACTGGATGAGCTCCTTGATAATATCCCGTACCTTGGAGCACTCCTTCGTGTTATGCCCAATTTTCTAGTGGTAGCTACAGCGGAGCGTGGGGTCCGTCTCAAGATGTGATCATTTCGGGCGGGAAAGTTGAATGAGTTTCAAGTTGCAGGTCTCCTGTAACACAGTTTTCTTGGTGGCGTTCAAGGCGGTATAATGGTTATACCATTCAGGCTGACTTCTCTTCGGGAACCGCGACCTTCCCGCGACATGAGGTTGGGACTTCCTTTTCCTGGCCTCCACGTTCTCCTCGATGCTCATGTACCTGGTTGCCTTGGCTCTTAAACCGTTCATATTCTTTGGTGGATAGACATAGAATGTATTTAAAAATGGGTTAGGCTTCAATCTGACCAGAAGCGCGTGCATTGCCACTGCAGGATGGAAGTTGGGTATCCCGAATGTCACCTTAGAGAACCTAGTTATGTATTGGCATAGTGATTCGAGTCTCCCTACGCGATGCGTGGGAGGGACGCGAACGAAGTCACCATAAGCTTGGTGTCGGTGAACCTAGTCGAGAACCTCGCACATAATGCTTCAAAAGAATCAACTGAGTTTGAAGGGAGAGAGTAGTGCCATTCCAAAACAGCTCCTCTTAGCGTTGTCGGGAACAAGCGATAGTGGATCTTGAGGTCGTTAGAGTAAAGGTTTGCTTGTGTCATGTAGGATTTGCTGTGGGCCTCAGGATTCGAGGCTTCATCATAAGTTTCCATATGCAACCACTGTTGTTTGGAAGGCAGTCGTGCTTGCATCACCTCGTAAGTGGAGGGGTGAAACCCTCCTAGGTGAGCCCTTACCTCTTCTCTTAGTGGGGCAGTCGTATATCATTGAAGGGCATGCTATGATGGTACCCATGGTGATCTTGCTGGTCCCGCCCCTGAGTCTCCTGCCTCGCTCGGGTTGCTTGAGTTCCCGACGCGTTTCGACTACGAGATGGGACCTGACTCCATGTGGAATCTTCGAAGCTTTCCTTAGTGCGACCGTCCCAGTGGGGGAATCAACGTCCATCGGTGTCTTCAAAAGGCCCCCGTTGGAATGCCAACATCTGGTCGTGGAGGGTACGCATGTCCTCTTCATGGTGTTTATGTTGATTTCGGATTCTGGCATCCATTAGCTCATGGGCGGTGTTTATGGTGTTTTGTACTTTGACTTCGCTTTCGTGGAGAGTGGTTCTCATGGGCTTCACGCTCTTTTGAACGACCCCTTCCACATGCTTTTGGAGGGCTTCTAACAGCGTTGAATCCATCCCTGTGCTAAGAAGAAAGTGGTCTTAGGCAAAATTTTACCAGAACCCAACGGTAGGCACCAAATGTTCTTACCTAAGCCAAGAGGGGATCGTCCACGATGATGTAGTTAGCCACCGATTTGAAGGCGTTGAACTGAATGGGGATCCACCTATATAAGACTCTTCAACGCTCAAGCCAGTAAGAGTGTAAAAAAGGTGTTTACAAGTGTATGAGTAAGAGAATAGTGAGATAAATCATATTTCCTATAAATCTAGGTCATATTTATAAGGCCTTGTCATTAAAGACCATATATTCTCCCATAATAATATTGAACGTTAGGAATCACGAATTAGTATAATGAATTGTGATTGATACCAATTAGAATGTAAATCATAATAAGATATTAATTGGTAATAAATAAAAGAACCAAGCCATAGTGAATTCGGATGAATCTGAGCTGACTACCGAATAGGTACATATACCAAATATTTTAATTATTTATATAGTTTATTCCAATACACTTTCTTACATTTTAATATATTGGAAAGTAGGTTATAGATATTTTTCCCTTTTCCTATCCCAAAACACTTGATGAGATTCATGAAATTATTTTTAAAACATAAGAGTGTTTTAAAAAATATTTTTCAAAATATTAAAAATATGTTTAGAAAAAGATATTCCAAAGATATAAATAAAATGTTTTCAAAACTATATTTGGAATACTCTTTTCTTTTTTTACTATTCGAAATGTATTTATTGTAATAATTTTTTAACATTTTGAAAAGTAGATTTTGAAACATTACTGAATGTGACTTTTTTTTACCATATTAGCATTTTTTTATTTTTTATTTTTCTCAATAACACTTTTTATTTTTTATTTCTCTCAATAACACTCTTTATTCTTTAAATCCTGAAATAACACTCTTTTATTTTTTTATTCTTTAATTAATGTACAATCAATACATTAATTATGATTATTATTATTTTATTTTTATTTTTTTTATGATTTTGTGATTGTATTTTATTATAATAATTTACTGGTTTTATTTTTGTATTAAAAATTGATATTGAAAGAAAAATTTATAATAAATTATAAAATTGTTATTTGAATTAAAATTTGTATTTTTCATTTGTTAAAAATATATCTAAAATTTGGAAATTAGTCGACAATTAATTTGGAAAGAAAATCTTACCTGAACCGAATGGTCATTTAAAAATTTTAACTAAAATTTACACAAAAAAATAAAAAATATTCTCAAAATCGGGGTGGTAACATAAAAAGAACGAGTGCAAATCACAAAATAAAAAAATTGATAAGGATAGTTATCAAAAGGGCTCAAACTCAAACAAAGTCCAATTTTTAATTAAAGGTAGTGTGAATGGGGAAACTGGAAGTACAACTAGTGACTCTAATGGGCCTCTAAGACGTGGGTCAATGTCCAAACGACCCTGTCTCTCTCTATCGTTTTTTTCAATTCACTTTATTGACCCTAAATGAGGGTTTGAAAATGCGGAGAAGAATGAGGTGCGCGACGGTGGCTTATGGGTGTTTGACGGTACTTGTGGTGAGGAGGGCTATCAAGGCATGTGAACGACTCCACCTCCAACGAATGGAGGGTGATGACAACCACGGATTGGGAGAAATGGTGGCGCTCAAAATTGGAGAAGATGGAGACATGTAAGCAAGAGTAGAGTGAAGTGGTTCTGGTTGAGGTTGGTAGAGGAGGGTCTAGTGGTGAGCGCGAACAAAGTGGGGTTTCATGAGGATTCCCGTGGCGGTGCGGCTGCTGCCGGAGGTTTGAGAGGTGTTGCGAACTCGTTGGAGGCGCGATTCGATAACAACTAGAAAGGAAACAGAGCAACGTAGATGCTGGAGAAGGAAGTCACTATGCGGATGGCGAATGAGTAGTAGGCTCACCGGAGTTGAAGCGAAGAGCTCTCGTGATTATGGTGGTGAGAGACACCACCGCGAGGAGGGTGAGGATGGTCCAGAAACAATAGTAATAGCAGCATAGGTTGCGCTGGCTTGAGGCAATATTGAAGTTTGGCAGAGAGATGGGGTGAATGTTGGTTTGGGGCTGCAAGGAGCGATGGAGGTGCTGCGGCAATCGATGCCGGCGGCAGGGTTGCGAGTGAGGTAATTTCTCGCGGTGATGTATGAGAACGACAATGAACCTCAAGTGGCGACTCGTGGTGGCGCAAAGCTCGGCGACAGAGGCTAGGGTTGGGTTTATATGATGGAGCAGAGTAATAAGGCGGCTTGTGGTGAATATGAAGAAGAGTTGGTGGTGAAGGGTGGTTCTTCTAGAGTGACGGTGGGTGACGACATCACGGCGATCAAGGCTGGTGGCATGCCGTACTTTTGGGTATTTTCTGAATTTTCGGTTTTTTGGAACTATTTTTCTGGATTAAGCTTTTTTAGGTTTCTTGATTATGGGCATTGACAGAAACAAATCATAATTCAAGCAAAATCTAATTTTTACAGCAATAACATCAATCAAATAATTTCTTTTTTTTTTGTTTTACACTATATTATGGCAAACAATAAAGAAAAAGAATGAACCATAAATAAGAACAGAGCAAGAATTGTATAAAACATTGACCTTTTGCTGCAATCATTTTCTTTCTTCTCCAATTCTTCTTTCTTTTCTCTCTTGCTTTCCCAATTTCTTCAGAAAATCCCCATGTGAATGTATCAATGTGCCTCTTTGTAACTATGCAGGTAAGAACTATTTTTTTTTTCAATTTCTTGCTTCCTCTTTAATTTATAGAAATTCTCTATTGGACTGTAGTTTTTGTTCGTATGAATGAGGTAACCGTGTAAACATGAATGCATGTGTGTCTCAGAACTGTGTATAACACTCTTTCCATCTTTTTTTTATGAACCCGTCTCGACGATTAAAACTTTTTGGTTATTCAATCTGATACATGGATCTGATTCTTGGCATCTCATTTTTGTTTTACTGTGTAATGATAAAAATAAAACATTTAAAAGAATCAACTAACAAATGAAAGTAGTTTAAGGAAATGATTAATTAATGCATTTCAACTAATTCACTTTCTATTTCTTTTTTTTCTCTTTCAGTTCAGATATAGTTTTAACTTCTTTTTTTTAACGTTAAGGCTTTCGGGGCAAGTCCAAACAAATACAGCATCACAAACAACCATAAACATGTCTATTCTTTTACGTCTTTCTTTTTTAAAAAAAAATATGGCTTTTAGTGTTGAAAATAAATAAATAAAGTAAACAAAACAGAAAAAGTAAAAAAAAAACAAGATTGGGCTCAGCCCAAATATAAAATGTATGGGATAGAAAAAAGAGTGTATATAGTTAAAAAAAACTGAATAAAAATTTCTTAAAAAGACAATAATGGGCTTAGCCCAATCTAAAAAAGAAACTGTAATTAGTAAAAGGGAATTGCTTCCTGCACCCCCACAATTGCTTCCTACACCCATACAAGTCATACGAATAGACTGTAACCCCTACTAAAGAAGACAAAATGGGCTAGGTTGGTGGAGGCTGCGAGTGGCTCGGTGGAAGATTGAACAGTGGGTTGCTGCTGCGTGGTGGAAGATTGGAGGTGCTGCGTCTGTGTGGTGGAAGCTCGAGGTTCTGTGGTTGTGGTGCAGAGGTGTGGCTGCAGTGGAAGGTCCTGCAGAGTTATGCGAGAGGTGTGACTGCAGTGGAAGGTCCTGCAAGAGAGCTGCAGTGGTGGAAGAGAGACCGGAGCTTCGAAGAGGTGCACAAATTGGAGATTGCGAGAGTGGAGGTAAGTGATTTGTTGTTGATTTGAGAAATGTTGGGGTTGAATTGCTTTATAGGGATGGATTATTGAGTGTTGGAGGTGTAGATAATGGGGGGGATGATGGTGGAGGTGCGACGACATTACTAGTATTTACGGAAATCTTTTTTCAAGTTTGATACGGAAAGGGTTTTTCGTAATTCTATTTTTTTCAAAAACGCAAACTATTACGGAAAGGCTTTTCCATAATGCAGTTTTTTTTTTTTCAAAATTGTTATGCATTACGGAAAACCCTTGCCGTAATGAAAATTTTTTTCATAAATTTTTGTACTACGAAAAACCTCTACCGAGTTGATTTTTTTTCAAAATTATAGTGCATTATGGAAAACTTTTTCCATAATGCGAGGTTTTTTACAAATTGATGTTTGTTACGGAAAAGAGATTCCGTAAAACATTTCTGAAAATTGGTATCCGAAAAACAGTTCTAGAAAAACATTTTCGTAATACATCTATTACAGAAAGATTTTTTCGGAATTGTGTTCTGGAAACTAATTTCTGGAACTGTCTTACGGAATCTCTTTTCCGTAACAAATGTCAGTTCTTAAAAAACATTGCATTACGGGTGCTGTTAACATAATTTGGTGGTTGTTTTTAATGTAGAGGATGGTGAGAACAAGAGGTGCAGGATCTCAACCAGAGAGGGTACAACCAACTGCTTTTGTCAGACGAAGAAAGCGAGGTGGTACCTTAAACATTGCTGTTGAGGATGACTTTGGAGGCAATGTCGCTGAAGAGGTTCATGTTGTAGAGGCTGAAGGTTATCCAGGAGGACCTTATGATATGTCATTGTTAGTTAATTATGAAAACCACGTTGCTATGCAATTGTGGAATGGCGTGGTAAGTAAATTTTCTTTGACTTAATATTTGGTTTTTCGTTGTCGTATGATTTAAGATTGTATGTTTTGGTGTAGGACCGTGGTGAGCTGAAGGTGGTATCTTATGGAAAAAAATTGAGCAAGTTTGGTCTGCCACATAGAAGGATTGAAGCAGTAGTTAAGTTGTCTGGCTTAAGTTCGTTGGTAGGATACAACTATGAGATGGTAGACAAAGGTTTATTGTCAGCCTTTGTAGAGAGGTGGCACCCCGAAAGAAACTCATTCCACCTCCCTATCGGAGAGATGACCATCACTTTAGATGATGTGTCTACATTGTTGCACCTTCCAGTTATTGGTCGGTTTTACACCTACCCCACCTTGGATGCTGAGACAACTACGGATCTCTTAGTTGAGGTTTTTAATGTTGATTGTAGTAATGCAGACACAGAGACTAGGCAGTGTAGGGGTGGACATGTCAGATTGAGCTGGTTAAGGGAGGTATATGAGGATGCTTGTAGTAAGAGACAGTGGACTATAGCTGCTAGAGCTTATTTGTTCCACCTAGTTGGAGGGACTATTTTTACAGATAAGAGTGTCACTTCCGTGAATGTTAGTTTCATGGGTTTTTTTGTTGATTTGAGGGTGACTGGGGAATTTTCATGGGCGGCAGCTGCCTTGACCTATTTATATGAACAGTTGGGGGATGCGAGTTACGGATCTACAAAGCAACTAGGTGGATATACGACGTTGTTGCAGGTTAATTGTTTTATTGTTTAAATTAATGAGCTGGTAATGTTTTTAGTGAATATGTTATATTTATTTTAATTGCGTTTATTTTCATTAAATGGTAGGCTTGGATATATGAGCATTTTCCAAATATAGGTTAGAGACGTTTGCGTACCGATTATACTGAGGACCAACCTAGGTGTAAGCGTTATCAGATTGATAGGTTGTCTTCGGTTGCTGTTGTTAGATTTGACTTTGATAATTTTCTGCTATCTGGTATTCGCTTTATGCCATATGAGGAGCATAGGCAGACTCGTCCATTTGATTGGATTTCATTGTTTTCCGGGTTCATTAAATGCCAAAGATGGAGGCACATGCACTTGCCTGAGCGTGTTCTCAGGCAATATGGATTCGTGCAGATGATCCCCCGACACCCATCCGTGCATCTTCAAGGAGACCAATCTATTGAGGAATTGGACCGTCGTGAATCCACTTTCATGCTCATGTTGTTCAAGACGTCACACCCATAGAGGGCGCAGGACAATGCATGGAAGGATATATGGAATGGTTCTGCTTGGTCTCACATCCTTATATCATTCAGATGCCTGATCATGATCGACCTACGGTTGTTGCCCCCATGAGAGATGCAGATGTTGATGATGGCCAAACACATGATGATGACAGACAACATATGCAGCACGAATCTGCTGCTATGGTTAGTTATTTGTACTTATTCAACAACATTATATAAATAAAATATTTTATGACACAGTTATATGTTTCTATTTTCAGGGCATTATTAGGAGAATGTCTGAGACATTGCAGTGTTTGGTGGATGGAGGTCATGTCCCTGAGGGAACACCTGTATGGGATGGCATACAGACAACACTTATGCTAGGTAGAGGAGCCACAAACCAGACAGCGGTTTATGTCAGACGCCGCAGACGTTTATATTTACGTTTTTATGTTTAGAATGTAGAAGAACATACTTTTCAGTTGATGTAATAATATTAGTGACTGCATATGTAGCTAACTTATTTGGTAATGACATTATGTAGTAATGACCAGACATGTAGAAGCTTTGAATTGAAATTTATGACTTCTTTAGTAAGTTAATTATATCTAACTAATTTGTTTGACATAAAGAACATCGTAAATAACATCATAAGTCTTCAATCATATGGTTTAATTACAAACATAACTTTAAACTAAACACAAAAGCTAAAAAGATCTTATAGTCTCCACCAACTGTGTAAAAACTTGCATCCGAATTGTGTAAGAAATTTCCCAAGATTTTGCAATCGCATAACAATGAGCTGACCAACACAAATCAGTAGGGGGAATAGGACAACCGTCATGCAATTTTACCTACACATGAACAACTAGTAATGAACACATGATATAATAAATTATGTTAAAGGATAATATTAAATCAATGACAAATACCTCGACAAAGTAATTGCCATAAACATGCCTTATATAAATTATTCGATGCAATTTCAAATCATTTGGTGGTTGTGTTCTTAAAGGGAAAATTGTGATTGATTGTTTCAAACATAAGCAAACCACAATCACGTTATACCGATTGGCAATTAGATATCCTATGTCAGGTATACTCATCCACTTATCTAAACCTGCCTGCAAAGCATAACAAACAAATACAAACCATTTATAGAATCTAAAAAACAAAAATATAAATAACAATATTAGTTACATACCATACACAACCCATCAATAAGGAGTGAGTTTTTTAAAAATTCAAACCGATCTTGACCCCCAAAAAGTTGAAGGTACTCAATCCGAAAGTGAGAAAGCTCTTTAAGTAAATTCATACGAACCACAGCCCATGATTCTTCTCCTATTCCCAACAATGCTGCAACAGCACGGTAACCACAATGGCCATCTGCGACCACATTAACAACATCAATAATGTAAGGATGGATTCCAATAGGAAATTGATCAACCATTGGGATGGATTTAAATAAGGGAGTTTTTTCCTTCACTGCATTGCAATTTTAGTGGATGAACTATCTTCTTGTGAATGGAATGCATCAACATTCTCAAAATAAGAGGGTATCTACTTGGTTGATCTTGCAAATTGCCTAGCCCGACCCTTTTCTGCACCTTTTGTTTTGACTTTCGACTGTGGTACGGCCATAGATGTTTTATCTGGAAATGCAATTTCACGCAATTTATTCTTGATGACAAGTTTGCCCGCAGTATCAACTTCTGCGAACTGTTTATAAATTACATCAAACTCTTGTTGGATTGACAACTCAGATACAGTTTCAGGTAATGAGATATCTGCAAAGCTTAATCGTGTCCAGAATATATGAACTGATTGTAGCGGTATGCTCCCTAAACCAAACGAAGCCAATTCACATGCACAAGGCAGTCCAAATGTCGATCTAATAGTACAACCACAGTGCTCTTTTTGAAAGCCAACATATTTAAGTCGATTCATCTCTTCTGATATAATATGTAATGCATATTTTGAAATAAACCCAACCAAATTCTTGTATGCTGTTACATTGAACAAATGGTTAACTACATTCAAACTCTTTTGAAATGAAGCTTTAATCGCATTATGTTGCAGGATGATCATCTTGTTAACAGAATCCTAACAAAAGCATATGTCTCCCATGGATGTCTAAAGCATCATTTTTAAATTCCAATGAGCAGACTCAACTCTACAAAAATAAATACTACATATTACATATTACATATGAAATATTATATCAAACTATAAAACCAAAAACATTACTATGTCACATACCTGTTACTTGTTGTGTTACCTAAGTGCATCAACTTATCTGTCCATGTCTTCGCAAATTTTTCCTTATGAGGAAGTACCCAAGTACTAAGCACATAATCAACAAATATGGGCCATGGAGAACAAACAACTTTGAAGGCTATGACACAATCTTTAAATTTTTATTTTGTCTCACAATCAACTATAGATCCCCAAGCTTCCATGATTTGATCCCATGCCTCTCTCGGATGAACTATAATTTTACACTTTGCTTTGACATTTTTGTCAATATGAAAGCGACACAAAAACATTACAAGATTCAGGAAACATAACTTCTATTGCTTTCATCAATGCAAGATCTCAATCACTTACTATTACCTTAGGATATGCATCAACTCTCGTAAACAACCCTTTCAATCTTTCAAGGGCCCAAACAAAGTTGTTTTCACGTTCTGCTTCGACCAAAATAAATGCAGCAGAAAATGTCAGCCCAGTTGACGTCATACCAACAATCTCAAGTAATGGAAGCCTGTACTTGTTTGTCTTATAAGTACTATCCATCATCAATACAATGTTAAATTAATTTAGTAATTTAACTGAATCTGGGGGTGTCCAAAACAAATCTTGCACCACATTTGTGCCTTGATTACACCTACACCAATGCAAATACATGTCTCGCTCAAGCAACATCATCAAATGTTGCATTTCTGTTCTGTGACCTCTTTCTGTTCTTCGATATGTATTGATGACATTATAAACCTGTTTAATCGTGGTCACATTCTTCTCATTATGCTTAAAGTTAACAAAATATTTCTAGGCTTTGTTGATGTCTTAGTCATTTCAACAAGCGTGCTCTTCTCCTCATTTGTCAACCTACCCGCATATGGATGACCCACCAAAGTTTCTGCCAAGTCATGATTGTGAGACCCACAAGCTAACTTCAAGATCCATCTTTCTCCGTCATTCATTGGCCTTCCTCTTAGTCTAAATGGACAATCACATTTTCTGTTTCCACTCTCACTAACATCTAAATCCTTCTTATAACGTCTGTATTTATCTCCTCTCTTGCAACCCAAAAAAACATATGTCTTCCTTCCTCGTTGGCCATTTACAGTATCTGACCTTAATATAACAATGACAAATCCAAAGCCATAAGCAGTCATTCTTGCCCACTTCAACAACTCATCCCAAGAAACAAATACCTGCATTAAACATAACAAAACACTAAACTTTGTTTTTCAAAATAATTTTCCCATATTGATTTATTAAACTAGATTTATGCATTAAACTAGATTTATGCATTAAACTTTCACCTTATTGGTATCAAAAGCATTCTTGCAGACATCACCCAGAGATTCATTACTTATTCGATCACCACTATGTGACTCCCACATATCAACATCATCACCACACCATATGTCCATTTCATCAGAAATACCGGCGAACAATTCCATATCCATAATCTTTCTACATAAAACAACAAAATTGAACAAAAAGTAAATCCAATAATTAATTCCATTATTACGGAAAAACCACTCCGGAGGACAACACAACAACAGGGGTTTACGAAAAACGTTTTCCGTAACAAGAGTACCTAGTTATGGAAACTATTTTTCAGAACATCACAAAGCATTCAGAAAAATGTTTTCCGTAATGATATAAAATGCATTACGGAAAACATTTTCCGAAATGCTTTGTGATGTTCTGGAAAATAGTTTCAGTAACTGGGTACCTCCTCTTACGGAAAATGTTTTCAGTAACACCCATCCCTCACCTCCCTCTTACGAAAAATTGATTTCCGTAAACAAAAAATCCTCTTACGGAAATATGTTTCCGTAATGATTTTCCTACACCCCATCAACAGTCCCGATTTTGTTTTCCGAAAATATGAATCTTCACTGTGAAACGGAAAATGCACCCCTACCTAATGAAGAACAGTACTTACCTCTTGCAACGATAGAGATGTTGTCGGAAAATGTTTTCAAAGGCTCAACCACCACTGCGCAGCTCCTCCACAAGCTCCACGCCACTAACCACTGATCAAGTGCAAGAGACCCTCTTAATACTCTGCTAAGGGTGTTTAAGAAATATTCAAATTTGTGGGGGTGCAGGAAGCAATTTCCTTAGTCAAAAGATCCAACGAAGAGAAAAAAATACAAAAACTAGAAACTTGGGCTAAAGGCCCAACATTGATGATGCAAAACAAAAATATAGAAAATATGGTACAAACAGTAAAAATTATATTTTTTTATATTTTAAATTTTTTATTTATTTCACTAGGATAAATTTTGGGAGTTAGACAAACATAAAGAGGAAAATAAATAATAATCATATATTCACTAAATAGTTTAGTTATGATATTTCAAATACTTTGTGTGAAATAAAATATAAATTTTATGTTTATCAAAACTCAAATTTTATCTTTATCAAAAAATCAATTATATCTTTATCGAAAATCAAATTTTTTCTTTATAAAAAATCATATGATATTTTTAATAAAATATCAAATTTTATCTTTATCAAAAATAAAATTCTATCTTTATCAAAAATAAAATTCTATCTTTATCAAAAATCAAAATTTATCTTTATCAAAAATCAAATTTTATCTTTATCAAAATTTGATTTGATTTTTTCTATTAATTATTTAGATACTTTTTAACAAACTAAAAATATAAATTTTAATTCAAATAACAATTTTATAATTTATTATAATTTTTTCTGCTAATATCAATTTTAATATAAAAATACAATCACAAAATTATTATAATTTATTTTAATATAATTTATTATGCCAAATTTCAATTTATTATAAAAGATAAAATAAAATAATTTATCATTTTTTCTTATCATAATTAATTAGTTAAATACCTATAAAAAGTATGTCCTTTTATTTTCTTTGTATTATTTTTTAAATTTGAATTTAATTATTTTTACATTATTTTTTATCTTAATTTTCATAAACTAATAATCACAATTTTTATAACTATTAAAAAAAAGTGTTATTATAAAAATAAAAAAAAAGTATTATTTCAGGAATTAAAGAATAAAGAGTGTTATTTAAAAAATAAATAATAAAAAATGTTATTGTAGAAAATAAAAAGCAAAATGATGCTAATCTGATAAAAAAAATCACTGAATGTAAAAAGGGGAGTGCTTACATAGAAAAGGGGGGAATGTAAGTAGCAGGAGTCGAACCCATCTATTCTATGTAATGATAAGTCCATAATCCTTCGTTTTGCAAAGTAAGAAAAAAAGGCCCATAAGATTAGATTTGGATAATAACAAACGTAAGGTTATATAAATAATAAAGTTAGCAAAAATCAAAAAATTAGGATGATACGAAACATGTTGGAAAAAAAGAAGGATACGTGTCCAAGAAAAACGATAATTAATTCAAGTACGTCAGTATTAATTCTGTCAACAACTTAATTTTTTTATATATATTAATCAATAGGCTTTTATAAAACAATAAATCATAGATTTAACAATTATTATGTTCAAAAGCACCTCATCGATTAATATATTCTCTTATAATTATATTGTTCATTATTATGGCTGATTCACACCAAAATATTTAAAGTTTAAAAATATGGACTATTTTAATAAGTTCGAAGAACAAAATACCCCAATCAATATACAAAATAACCAATCTAATTATAAAAAATTAATATGTCCCTCAACTTGAAGAATATTAAAAAGCTTAACAAAATATAATATAAAAAAAATAATAGAATACAAATTCAAAAGTATTTTAAGTCTATTTTTCAAAATTGATAAAACATCAAAATTATTCAGTTTCTCTATCAGTAATATATCAGAGAAAATTTTGTAATTTGTTATGGTGCATGTGTCTTCACTTAGAAGTATTTTTATGAATCTCTTTTATTATTCTTAGTCCTTTCCATCTTTCTTATCTTCTGCACCAACTGAACATTGTCTTTCCTATTAGCATAATCACACCAATATTTTATAAATAAGTAAGTTAATCCTTCATGATTAAATCAGTAAGTGCAGGAGGTAAGTCCTCCCTATCCTAGTCTATATGTTTTTCCTTTTAACTAATCATTTTGAATAATAATGGCTCAATGCACAAGTGAGAGCATAAAATATTAATTTTCTTATATTTTTTTTTCTTAGCACTATTCATGATTTAGTTTGGATAATATTAATTAACACTATAATATAACGCTTCTTACTTTTAAATAAATGATATCATTTTTATGCTTCCATGTTTATTATATAATTATCATCCATACCATATTCCACACACACATTTATTTTTTTTATTAACTCCCGTCATTTAGAATCCTAAAAAGTAATATTTGAACTTTGACTAAATTATGATACACAGATTGCACTCCAAACTATTTATTGCATAAATATCAAATGACAATAAATTTTGTACATTTGAAAAATAAATTACTCACATTTTCATATCTACATTTACACATGACATACAGAGAATTCTCAATCAAAATTCTTAATTTTAGCATATTGTCTCTAAATGAAAATCTATTATAAATTGCTTTCCACCCGCACACACACAATAGAAAGAATGGTAAAATTTTAGCTTTCCATAGATTATAGAACACTTTCTCATTTTCATCATAGTGATAATCCATTAACTTGTTATTTATTCTTAATTTCATATTTTTATATATGTGTATATATATATATAAATATAATTTTCTTATTTATTTATATACATGAATTATGTTTCGATTTTGTCACCTTATTTATAGTACTTATAATGAAGAGAAACTATCATCTCTTAAAAAAATGCTATACAACAATTCATTTATCTTTTATTGTTATAGTTAAGACTCAATACGTATCTTTTATTGCTATAATTAACACTCAATACGAGATATATTATATATTGTTCTAAGCTCAAATAATATACCAAATAGAGAATTTTAATATATTTTGATATAAATTATATATTGTTATAGATATATGCATTGTATAAAAAAAAATAATACATATATTTATTTAAAGTATCTAAAATTAAAATTTAATATAAATATTATATTTCAACTTATTAAGATAAAATAGTATAATAAAAATGTAAAACGCATGCAACCTCACCTATGTTTTTCCTATTATAAAGATAAGGGTACTTTCTTAGAAACAATATATAATTAATACAATCATTTTTCTTAAAAATTTTTGTTAAATAATTTAAATAAAATAAGTTATTATTGAAATTAATTATTATTCCTTATCACTCAATTTTATCTAGAATTCAAAAAGTATGTTAGGTGCAAGAAATTGAGTCTTTCAATATTCTTATCCCTTCAAACTAACTATCTAAATAAGTTCTTTTAGTGTATATTTGTGAACAGAGTCCTTACATTATATAAATTTATTATAGATTTTGGTTTTTCAAAATTTAAGACGAAAAAAGTTTCAAATGGTCATAAATTTTGATAAAGAGTTCGGATTAAGATAGTAAAAAAATACAAGTTGTTTGACCTATTCTTTTAGATTTTACGGTTTTATTTGACATATCTATACTTTTTAAAAAAATTACAAAATATTTTGTGGTGTTTTTTTTTATAGATTCACTATCTTTTTAAAAAAAAGAGACATATTACATCGATTGTAAGTAGCAACCAGTGTAATGGAGGACTTTTTACATCAATTCTGGCTACAACCAATATAAAAAGTCCTCTATCACATCAAATGCAGTTACAATCAATGTAATATCTTTTTTTTTTTAAGTCACAGACTTTCTATATCATCTACATCAACATTGGTTGCAGAACTGATATAAAAAGCCTTCTAGAACCGATGTAAAATCTTATTTTTCTACTAGTGAAATATAACAAAATTATACAATACACACTTTAAAATAGAAATATTCAAGTGTGTTAAACAATTAGTTCATAAAAAATTGCTTAAACTTAAATAAATGCTTATGATTATGCATTTTTAGTTTTCTTTTTCTTTATATATCACCCAACTTTCTTATGTTTATTTAATGTAGAACTTTAAATTTATATTTGAATTTCTAACATACTAATATTAAAATATGTTTAATATTTTTATAAACAAAAACTATGTATTAAATTGAAATACAATTTTTGTTACTGCGTTCCAAATTTATATATTTACTATCTTTACAATAAGATACAATATAGAAAAAGGAAAAAAGATATAAAATTTGCATTTATAAGTAGTAGAGTCATCTTAGCATATTGGTAGAGGAGAACCATTCCACTTCTTTAGACAATCCAGCATAGGATCAATAAACTTCCCTTCACATAATGCACTAAAAACCTTGTCACATTCCTCACCAGGTGACTTGACCTTCTCACCTGTTAGCAAAGTTGTACCCAAGTTTTCTCTCACAAACTTGTATAATGGGTAAGACCTGCATTCTTTAATTCGGTTAGGAATAGTTGAATTTCCATTCTCGACTTCAATCCTGACACTTTCTATCTCTTTGGGCAAAAGGGCTATGAGCTCTTCCTCAAAGGCACTTATCTTTTGGAAAATTGAGGTACTTGAATTTGCCTCTTTGTCACCATTTTGTAATGCATGATCAACCAGAACTGATCTCAACTTTTGCATCAAAGGGTAACTTACACTACAAGGGTCATCAACATAAGCAAAGACATGTTCACGATCAACAATTTTAAGCAACTCCTTCTCACAGAATCTAGAAGGATGTAACTCGCCATTGATGCCAATTGTGAGAACTCTTTTGGCCACTTGACTGACAGTGTTCTTAATGATGTTCTTCATGTTTTCTTCCAAATGTCTCAAATCAATGGCTTGACACAATGCAACTAAGTAAGTGGAAGACATGAGCTTTAATATTTCTATTGCTTCAGCTGTCTTTCTTGAAGAAATCAAACCTAAGGAATTGACATCTTGGTTATGTTGCTCAGCACTCTGGACATGATTGGTGACAGGATTGGCCAGATATTGAAGTTCAGAACAATAAGATGCCATTGCTATTTCAGCACCTTTAAATCCATAATCTAAGCTTGGATTGCGACCAGCTGATAGATTTGAAGGTAAACCATTATTGTAGAAGTCATTCACAAGTTCAGAGAATTGGGCAAACATAAGTTTCCCAATTGATGCAATGGCCAAGCGGGTGTTATCCATTGAAACACCAATTGGGGTACCTTGAAAATTCCCTCCATGAAGTGCCTTATTCCTTGAAACATCAATCAAGGGGTTATCATTTACAGAGTTTATCTCTCTTTCAATCATCTTTGTTGCATGTCTAATTACTTCAATTTGTGGTCCAAGCCATTGAGGAGACGTTCTAAGAGCATACCTATCTTGTTTCGGTTTTTGAAGTGGATCAATCTCATGTAACTTTTGAGCTTCTTTAACATATGAACTTCCATCTAATATGTGTTCCATTATAGCTGCAGCCTCAATTTGACCTGGGTGGTGCTTCAATTTATGAGTCAAGTGATCTGTGAATTCTGGTTTTCCTTGCATAACTTCAGCAAAAATTGCAGACAAAACTTCAGAAAGAACAACAAGTAAGTTTGCCTCAAAAAGAACTATAGAAGCCAAACCAGATCCCACTGCAGTGCCATTCACTAATGCCAAACCCTCTTTAGGTTGCAACTCAAAGAAACCTCCATTAATTCCAGCTAATTTAAAGGCATCTTCAGCATTGAGTACTTGTCCATTAGGTCCAATTGACTTGGAATTTGGTCTTCCAATTAAAAGACCAGCAACATAGGATAAAGGAACCAAGTCACCTGATGCAGTAATTGTCCCACGTAATGGAAGACATGGGGTTATATTGTGATTTAAAAACTTGGTAATAGCCTCCATAATCTCGAATCTAATGCCTGAATATCCTTGAAGCAAAGTGTTAATTCTAACCAACATAGCTGCCCTTGTAGATGAGTAAGGTAATGTATGAGAAGCCTCTGTACCATTACCGAAAATGCCGGCATTCAAAAACCTGTTGAAACAAAACAAATATTATATTATGTGAGTGCTATTTATAAACAACAACAAATGACTAATAAACATGTTTGCTGAACGGCATACACAACAAGGAGGTCTTTTTCCAAATATTTCATACCAAATCAAATAATTGTGTCCATAAAAGTCCAAGATCATTAAAATAATAATCCCAATCATGTAAAGCCACCCAATCTCTAAAATTCCATAGATAACTCCGACATAGTCATTTAATATAACGACTGGTTGAAACATGCATTAGAGTGTTATCCTTTTTTTCCCATTTTTAATGGCAATAAAACAATAACTAAAAAAAAGCAAGTAGAACATTAAATGCAGAATAAGGATATGTGATGAATGGTTCTGGTGTTTCCATAAGGGCCTAATGGAAGAACTGTAAAATCGGTTACTAATTAATGATCTGACATTGGAGCTATGTCAGCATCAAATTTTTGGCCCACCCATGATAGCGTTTTATACCTAAAAAAGTTTATAGCTTTGTTTAGACTTTCACACAACTTCACATGCAGTCTGATACTGTAATACTATTTATTTCTGTAATATTTTTTCGTATATTATCTTTCTCAAGTACAAATTTCGTCACCATGATCTGACTTTTAATTGGATTATATCAACTCAAAGACCAACGACAAAAGAAAAATTACGAATGACAAGTCATCTCTTCGTTCTGTGTGACTAGGAATTTTTGTTTATTTTCCAGAGTTAATAGACAAGTGTTTGGCCTTATTTTATTTATTTTTTTCATATTGGATGACTTTTTCTTGCACCAGTATAACAACGATAATAATAGGAAACACTATTCAACATTTATACAAGGGAGATGATATTTTGACGCGATCAATAACTTACTTCTATTTGATACCAAAAAATAATATTATTTTATTAAAATATAATATTTTATTATAAAAATCAAGAATAAAATGGTGTACTTTTGGTATGCGGTGTCAAAGTAGAATTATTTTTTTTATATAATGCCTTATTTGTTCATTTAGTAACATGTTCATTTCAGATAAATATTACTGTAAGCATGTGGTTTTCTTAATTATACTTTCTTATCATTTTTATTTAAATGGACACTTTTTTTTTCCTTTGTATCAATCCCTAATTTTACCTATAAAACCAAACACATCATGGAATGGAGACCACTCACCTTGAGCTAGAGTCACCACTCTACAATCAGAAACAGAGAAATGCAACTTCGAAAACGGTGAACAATAATTCCTAGAAAACATGCACCTTTTATACTTTTATTCCACAACTAGTGTTTTTTTTTCAATTAATATAGAATATTATTTTATTTTTAAAATTTATAGAAATTCAGTTCCATCGTCATTTATTCTAAAAATAGAAGTATTAGCTAATTTTATTTTTTAAATTGAAATTTTTTAATTAAAAATAAAAACAAACTCGCGGTATTAATAAAAAAAACTACCATATTAATTAAAATTGGACGTATTTCAAGTCTAAGACATATTTCTTTCAGAGTAATGAATTTTGCTAGATATTGTCTGGTCAATAAACACCAACGTACAGACAACAACAACAACAAAGTTAATACTACAGAAATATATAGTTTTTATGCTAAAAATATAAGAAGTTTATTTGTAATTTAAATATTTACAGAATAAAATAATAAAACGTTATCAATTTAAAAGCTTTAAATATTTTATTATCCAGAAAAGTTGCCCCATATTCAAGTACTAAATCTTATCTTTTGGGTAACTTTGTCCCGCACTGATTCAAATAAATTTAGAACACTTTTATAAGTATTTTAAATGTTTCGTCATTTAGAAAACTGTCTATAAAAATAAAGTCATTTACTGATAATATAAAATAATTTTATAACTATCTAATGATAATAAAATTCTGTATAATTGACTTTAATATGAAGTATCTTACGCTTAAAATAAACACCTCATTTGTGTAAAAAAGGCACGCAAATTAGCTTCAATCATGAACCGACAGATAACCTTGTTTCTAAATTTGCTCAATAAATTTAAAATATTTGTTTATAAAAAAAATCTTAAAATATCCCAAACTAGTATTTATTGACTTCTTGTAACCTGCACACAAGCTTTCAACAGCTTTTTATGTTAACCTTTTTTTTTCGTCCGCTTTTCAAACTTTTAAGTGTTTCATAACATAACAGGAGTTTTCTCAAATAAAACATCATGGGAGTTTTTTTTCACCCTCTCTCCCTAACTTTCCAACCCTAATAATTAATGCACCAAAACTAGAGGTTAGCATCATAAACTATAATTATTTATTTAATCTCTTCATGATGAGATTTACTTTTAATTAACTAATAATGATAATAAATAAAACTAGTCTCAAGTAGAAAAGATGACGCACCAGTGTCAAATCTACAAAACACACGAAAAAGATAAAAAAAATTGTAGATGACGACCCTTCACCTAATTGCATCTTGCATATCACTGAGAACCACCTACCCCCAAGAAAAGATATTCAGTTATAAGTAGAAAAAATAAAAACACCAAACCCACCAACAAGATTGACATAATTAATTAATCAAGAAAAAATTATAGTTCATATAATTCTAAAAGTAGTGATGTTAGATTTTAATTTGGGTTTAAATAGTGCAAAAATGTGATGAACGGTTATGAATGAATGACCTGATGAGTTCGTTTTGGAGGGCACCACCTTGCTTGGTTCTCCTGTGTGAGGTTGCACCGAAGCCCGTGGTGACCCCATAGCAATCGGTGCCTTGGCTCATGCTATCGATCACCCAATCACTGCTCGCCTTCACACCCCGCCGGCTCTCCTCCGCCAGCTCCACCCTCACGCCGCCGGCATGGCAGGTGGCAACCGCGGCCACCTGAGACACCGTGAGCGTCTTCCCACCTAACGTCACCACGGGGTTACGGTACTCCTCCACCATGCGCTTCACCTCGTCAAGGTGGCTACCTTTCAGAGCTTCCGCAGCCATGCCCCAGTTAAGTGGGTCGCTGCTACCATTACAAAGGTTGAATGAAGCATTGCCATTGCTGTGGTTTCCCTTGGAACATTCCATAATGAAATATAGGAGATGTTTGTGGAAAGAATGAAATTAAGGTTGTTGTTTTTGTTTTTGTGAGGATTTTGAGTATGGATATATATGTGTGAAGGTACTAGGTGGATAGGTAGGTAGATGGGAAGTTATGGGAAATTGGAAAGGAAGAAAATGCACAAATGTGGGATTGCATGAGATTGGTAAATGGAAAATTTTGTTTTTGGCAATAAGTTTGCTGAAGAAAGAGGGGAAAAAAGGTGTATATATAGAGGGGTTGGTGACATTGAGTGTAGGTGGGTAAGCCGATGGGTTAGTTGAGAAGGGGGAGTGGCCGTTAGATGAGGAGGGGAATGGAGGGTTGGGATGGTGGCACGTGGAAGGGTGAAGTGTTTGTGTGAGTGGGTAATGTAGGTGGTGGAGTGGTGGGTCCAATCCTAGTTTTATTTGTGGTCATTGGTCAGTGTTGAGGAAAAAGGAGAGGTAAGTAAGAGAAAGAGAGGTGGGTAGAGAAAAGAGGGTTTCAAAGTGTGTAGAGAAATTTTGTTACGACATATTTATGTATGTGATGTTGAAGCACTACAATGTCATCAACAAGTAAAGTATATTATATTGTAGGATTTTAATTTTTCGGACACTCAAATGCATTATTGAATTTATTTATAATGGAAGTTTTTTACCCACGATTAAAATTTGTAGATAAGAGCAAAAATTTATGAGTAAATCATCATTATTTATGAATTATCTATAGATAAAAATTCGTAAATAATTTCAATATAAATAATTTATCTACAAAGATTGAGTATATAGATAATATTTACTAATTTCAGTTTGTAAATAATATCAACCAACTCCTATATATAGATAATATCCACCAACTTTAATATATACGTAATATCCATTAACTCTAGGTCGTATATACCTACTAACTCCATACTTCAATTCATAGATAATTAAAAAATTGTCAACAATCAAATAAGTAAAAAAAGAGTAAAAAGACAAAATTTATAATCACGTGAGAAAATAAAAGAGTAAAAATAATTAAATCGAACTTTAAAATATATTAAAATAAACAAAGGGTTTACTATTGGAATTTGGAGATTTGGGACGTGACAACCATGCATGTGCTGCGCCAAGAAAATAGTTGCGCCAAATTTATGGGGGAAGGATAGGTGCTCCAATTAATGAGTCGCCTTAGTTAATTTCATTCTACAAGTTTATCAATATGATCTGATACGAATCTTAATCTGATATTATTATACAAGTTGGAAATTCAAAATCTTTATGCTATAATTTAAGGGGATGATATGAATTTATTAACTTCGTATCTGATCTCTGATAGGAATCAAAATCTAACATTGATATGAAATTGATAAACTGGTAGAAGAAATATTAAATTAATAAAATCCATTGTCGTGAAGTATGCTAATTGACATTTGGATATGTATTTGATAAACAAAGTTAAATTTGAGATTTCTTGTGGTTTGATGACTACACGTTGGTAATCCATATTAGAGGATTAATGAGATGGTTGTTTCATCTATTGTTTTTCTCCAAATTCTACCTTTATTATTTTCCCTCTAACTCTACCTATATCTACTACGTTGACTTTTTCTTCATGTTTCTGGAAATATATATACTGTAAAAGGTTTCCCAACTTCCAAAGTTTCCTTGAACAATAGAATTTTTGATAATCTATAAACATTGTCGTACCAAACAACCGATCAAATATAATGTGTATGATAACATGATGTGTTTTAAGCTCAACAGGTTTTAAATGTTAAATAATATAATATAAATACTTACATAAAAGGATCGCAAAAGTAGGTTTGATTATATATTGTGTAGTTAATTCATTATTTTCTTTTACAGTTCAACAGAGAGTTCATATCTCATAAATAATTTATATAATATTATAATTTTAATAAATTGAAAATATAATAGAATCATTTTTTTTTTCAAAAAAAAAAAATCCCAGTCAATTACACTCCATTCATACAAATTGCATTAATCATTATATAAGAAAAAATGTTTTGCATTAATTGAAGAATTTAATTAGAATGCATCACAATTTCAACTAATTATAATGTAAAGTAAGATGGTAAAACCCATATTTTTTTTAAATATCGATGAGATGTTTAAAATAAATGAAAAATTATTACTTTAATATTTTAAATTAAGAAATGATATATATATATATATATATAAATTTATGCCTCTAAATTCATTTTCTGTAACATCTATCTAAGACGGTAAGTTATATCTTTATCTTTTTTCAAGGTTTGACTTCACAATTTTAAAAACTACAAAGAGTAAATCAAGATTAATTAGATAAATTTTCAATCTGAGTAAGTTTTTATTCCTAAAAATATATGAGATTTATGTGCTGTTATAAGAACTTGTGTGGAATTGATTATTTGTTACAGTGTATGTTTTTGTTGGATTGAAAAGGTATATCTAGATCCTTGCGTTAAATTTGAAATGTTAGATATAGGTTGATAAAATTCACGTACATAAGTGATTGTAAGGTTGAGGTATATATAAATGTTCGTACGGTTAAGATTGATTTCAACAAGTGTGTTTATTGAGAAGAAATTAAGGTTTATGTAACTTTTAAGTGTTGTAGATATTGTGTATGAGTAATTAATTAGGATTTAGTATACTGTTAATAAATTATCTAAGGTTTATGAATAAGTGTTTTTATTGAGGAGAAAATAAGGTTTACGTAACCTAGATATTTTATATGAGTAATTAATTAATATTTACATTTAGTATGTTATTAATGAATAATTTCAGTGTTTGAATTCAACTGAATTAAAAAAGAGACATTTTGAATTGTATTATGAAATAAATGTTTGGATATGTTAAAGAAAAATTATCTTAATTCATTGGAAATAGAATTATATTTGATTTAAGGTATATATTAAGGGATGAAAATGGGTTTCAAATAATGCCAATTAAAATTATGGTTTAACATTATCATTTACACTCGAGCATAGAGTTTTTCACTTTAAGTCATGGTTGACAATTTGAATAAGGAAAAAATCAAATCAATTGCATTTTCTTTAGGAATTTGATTGTTTAAAAGATTATTTAGACGCTGAAATAAATAAAAAATCAAAACAATTATCTCTTCTCTAATTTTATAATTATATGATTGAAGTGTTGATTTATAATCCGAATAACAGATTTTAAGGTTTAGGATTTATAATCTGAATAAGAAAGTCATTCTTGATTTTTTTTTTTTATAAAAAAAGTATTTTTTGACCAATAATATTTTGTTTTAGTGACAGTTTTTTTTACTTTTAAAAGTTTATATTTGAGTATTTAATATAATAATAATAATAATGAATAATAATTTATTATAGTCTTGATAAAGATGAAAATATAATAAATGAATATGAAATTTAGTTATATAATGATTAATTTGGATGAGAAATAACATCTTTTAACGTTCATAAGGATTTTGTTAATTTTATTTTACTTAAAAATGAGCAGGAGAGAACATAAGTACTGTAAGATTAAGATAGTATTTAATGGTGTGGCTTCAATAATCTACATTTTGCATTTTACCATGACTTTTTCAAATTACTCTACCATAAACTAATATTATTTATAATAGTATGGCAGTTTGATAATCTATTAAGTTTTAACATATAGTAAGAATTGAATATAGATTTTACATAAGTATTTTTACTTGTTACAGACCAAAAAAACATAAGTATTGTTACAATTTTTTTTTTCTGAAATACTAATCAAACATTAGAATTACTTTAATAATGTATTAAATATGATGAAGTTCAATTTTCAATTTTTGAATGTGGGTTTTTAAAATGAATTCGGTTGTATTTTTTTTTTTCCAAATTGATTCATTAATCATCCCACCAAGTGTATTAGGTTATGTTTTTTCAGATTTGTTAGTAACACTGTCTTGCTTTGTTTGACACTTGTGGGTTAAACTTAGGATATATTTTAGCAAAAAATCAGTGAAAAAAGTTACACTGATATAATTTGATTGATATGTGTATATTCTTTTAAGATTAAAAATACATTTATAATAAAATAATGAAATTTTCCGTTTTAAAAGTATTGACATAAGAATTCATGAGTGATCACCTATCATTAGTCCATATTTCTACCCGCACTTGTAGGTAATAAAAAATATCATTAGTTTTTTTCAATATAAATATTATGATTAATAGCATAAGAGAAGAAAGAATACAATTAAAATGAAATAAATTAAAAAAAAACAAATATAAGCTTACTGATACACAGTTTTACAATATTATTTAATTATAATTTTTTACTAACAAAAAATTTAAGATAATTATTATTTTTGTGTAGTTTATTATTTTCAAACAATTTTTTAAATTATATTTTTTAATTTATAAAACTAAAACTGATATTATATCAATGTTATTTAAATTAACTTAATTGTTATAATTTTTATTGAATGATTGAGATATTTTTTGAGGTTACATTGCTAATTTTGAAATAATATTTATACTCAATAGTTAATAATACAATAATTCAACTGAATGAGACAGATGTGTAATTGATTATTCCTATTCAAGTTTTTTATTTAAAAAATATATAAATAGAAACTAATGCAATATCAGCGTCTGTCCAACACCCTTGTTTTTAAGTAATTAAAAAAATAACAAAAAAAAAGTTTAAAAATATTAAATAAAGTTGCATAGGTGGATGATTGGGTCGTTTAATAAAAATGAGTAATATGTGTATCATCATTTTTTTCCTTTATGTTTTATTTTATTCTTAAATATTTTTATTTATATTTTTTTATCTTTTTAAGTTCGTGATAAGATGAAAATTTATGCTAAATTTGTCAATATATTGAATTATTACTTATTAAAAAAATTTAGAGATTTTAGTTCTTAAACTAGTTTATATAAATTTAGAGCAAATTCTTTTACTAAATTTTTAAAAAACATTAGTAAAAGGTAAATAGGTCAAGATTAAACATTTATAACAGAAATTATAATAAAGACTTAAAGTGCACCAAAATCAACTATAGCTGTTCTATCTTCACCATACCTAAAACACATCTATAACTTATTAATGCAAATGCCACCTAACCCTTTATTCTTAATTATGTCTGTGCCAGTATATTAAAAACAATTATAGTTGCTTATTATCTGAAAACAAAGCTAGAAAAATATCATTAGGATTGGTATATTAAAATTTATTGGAATAATTTATCTAAGATCTATTTGAATTTTATTGATGTTGTTGTTAATAAAAAAATTAGAGTTAGCAGTAAGAACTCTACAGTTATTTTCTCATGTGTCATATTAAAAATAAAATAAAAACAAATAATTAACATTGTTTCTTCAGATCTTATTTTTTTATGTATTGTTTTCTTGAGTCTATTTATGAGACTAATATAACGTTTTTTTTTTTCTGAAAAACAGTCATATTATTTTATCAATTTTCTACTTCTTTGGAAAGACGGTTTAAAGGTTGAGAAAATAGGCAATGATCAGGTGTGGATCTGCGTCCACCATCATATATGGCGTTGGCCCCTGATTTTTTATTTTTATTTAATTTAATTGTTAATATATTACTATATATTATATAACTATTTTTATTTAAGATTTTAAATAATATCATTTAACAGTTATTTTCTTGACAAAATAATATATTTATAATTTTACTATAGCTTTTCTTGTCTTTTATCATAAAAATATTATAAAATAGATTTTTTAAATAGTTTTTATATTGATATTATTGTTTTAAAAGTCACACAAATAATTATATTTTACAACTAAAACGACTTTACTAAGCGTATAGATTAAAGATGATTTATTAATTTGTTATTGATTAAATTTAACTTAAATTTTGTTAGAAGCTAATATATTTTTATATTTTTTGCTTATTTTTCTTGTATTCTTTTATATGTATTTTTGTTATGATATTTCAAATTCTAACTATAAATGTAATCCTTAATATTGGGTTGGGTTTGATTTTTGTATTTTTTTAATATTAACTCTAATTCAATTTTTAGCGGGTGGATTAGGTTAAGTTAATTTAGTTAAAATTTTTAAAACTTATTTTTTATAAAATTTATAATTTTTAAGTATCAAAACTACATAAAAAAATATAATTAAAAAAAACTAAGTTAATATTTTAAGTAAGTAATTAATCAAGTCAAAATTCAATCTATTTTTAAATTGGTTGGATTATGTTAAGTCAATTTGTTTAAAATTTTGAATTTTTTTGCTTTTATAAAAATTGTAATTTCAAGTATCAAACTAATTAAAAAATAAAATAATATTTACAACAAATTAAGGTAAAGACGTCAACTAAATCATTAAGTCAAGTAATAACAAATTTCACAAAATTAATTCAAAATATTAATAAAGAATCATAACACAATTTACTCATAACACTTGACAAAATTAATTCAAGATATTAATAAAAAATAATAATATAATTTACTCACAACACAAGTATAAAAGTGAATTTTGAATATTTCATATTAAATTTATTATCCAAGAGTACGTTAATTTGAGTCGGATTTAGTTTATCCAATCATAAATGAAACCTAATCTGTAATATTATTTAGTTATGATTTTTTATTAATATAAAATTTAAAATAATTATTTTTTTTGTAATCTATTATTTTTCAAACAAAATTATATTTTTAATTTATAAAACTAAAAATTGTTATTTTACCAGTTATTCAAATTAATTTAATTGTTATAATTTTTATTGAATGATTGAGATATTTTTAAGGTTACAATGCTAATCTTGAAATAAATAATTGTACTCAATAGTTAATAATACAATAATTCAACTGAATGAGACAGATGTGTAATTAATTATTCCTATTCAAGATTTTTATTTTAAAAAATATAAACAAAAACCTAATGCAATCTCAGTCTAACACCCTTGTTTTTAAGTGACTACAAAAAATTTAAAAAATGTTAAATAAAGTTGCATAGGTGGATGGTTGGGGTGTTTAATAAAAATGAGTAATATGTGTATCATATTTTGTTTCTTTATGTTTTATTTTATTCTTAAATATTTTTATTTAAATTTTTTATCATTCTTTAAGTTCGGGATAAGATGGGAACTTATGTATATGCTAAATTTTGCAATATATTGAATTACTTGTTAAAATTTTCTTAGACATTTAAGTTCTTTAACTAGTTTATAGATTTAGACCAAATTTTTGTAATAACACTTTAAAAAAGTTAGTAAAAGGTAAATAGGTAAAGATTAGACATTTATAATAGAAATTATGGTACAAGACTTCTATAACTCTAGCATGTTATTTTCACCACTACCTAAAACACTTCATTAATTATGCAAATGCCACCTAACCCTTCATCCTTAATTATGTTTGTGCCACTATATTCAAAACATTTATAGTTGCTTATTATCTGAAAACAAAGCTAGAAATATATCATTAGTATTTGTATATTGAAAATTTGTTAGGATAATTTATCTAAGATCTTATATTTTAATTTTATTGTTGTTGTTAAAAAAAATAGAGTTAGAAGTCAGAACTCTACAATTATCTTCTCATGTGTCGTATTAAAAATAAATAAAAACAAATAATTAACAGTCTTTTCTCAAATCTTTATCCTTTTTATTATTGTTTTCTTAGTCTATTTATGACAGATGACAGTAATATAATGTCTTTGCGGAAAACAGTAAATCAACTTTCTACTTCTTTGGAAAGATTGTTTAAAGGTTGAGAAAGTAGGCTATGATCAGGTGTGTGGATCTACGTCTAGCATTATGGTGTTGGTGTTGGATACCCTGATTTTTAAAAAAAAAATTAATTGTTAATATATTACTATATATTATATAACTATTTTTATTTAGGATTTTAAATAATATCATTTAACTTTTTTTTACAAAATATTATCAATTTATAATTTTACTATAGTTTTTATTTGTCTTTTATACATAAAAATATTATAAAATAAATATTTTTAAATAGTTTTTTATATTGATATTATTATTTTAAAGTTAAACAAATTATTATAATTTACAATTAAAATGACTTTATGTTGATTTATAGATTAAAAATGATTTATTAATTTGTTGTTTAACTTATATTTTGTTAGAAGATAATATATTTTTCCATTATTTTTTTATATTTTTGCTTATTTTTCTTGTATTCTTTTAGTTGTTTTTTTTTTGTTACTATACTTTAAATTCCAACTATTGATGTATCCTTATTATCTAGATCACTAAAAATATATTGGGTTGATTAGATTTTTATATTTTTATATTAAATTTAATTCAAATTAATTCAATTTTGAGCGAATTAGATTATGCTAAGAGAATTTAGTTAAAATCTTAAAAAATTGTTTTTTTTCATTAAAGTTATAATTTTAAGTATCAAACTAATTAAAAAAATATAACTTTTAAAAATTAAATCAAGATTTCAAATAAGTCAACAAATTAAGTCATAACAAGTTTGTCAAAATCCAACTCAAATTTGAATTACTTAGATTATGTTAGTTAATTTTGGTTAAAATTTTGACAAACTTTTAAAAATTAAATTAAGATTTCAAATAAGTCAATAAATTAAGTCATTACAAGTTTGTCAAAATCCAACTCAAATTCGGATTACTTAGATTATGTTAAGTTAATTTTGGTTAACTGTTTTTTTTCTTTTTTTTATAGAAGTTGTAATTTTCAAACTAATTAAAAAATAATACAATATTTGCAAAAAAATTAAGTTAAAGACGTTAAGTTAAGTAAATCAATAAGTTAAGTCATAAGTTTTTTAAAATTAATTTAAGATATGAATAGAAAAATATAACACAATTTATTCACAAGTATAAGTATAAGAATGAGTCTCATCTGTCATACTAAACTCATCATCAAACTCATATAAAAGTGTATATAAAAGTGTGAAAATTTAGATTGAAATTTTGATCCAAATGAAACTCAATCTAATTTAATTGAGTTAGATTGGATCGAGTTGGGTTATAGAATAACCTGTCCAAGAAACACTCCTAATATCATAGTTTATTTTTAGAGTTTCAATCTTTATCAAGATACAATATATTTATTCTTTTATTTTTTAATAATAAAAAACAAATTATTTTTAAATCGTTATTAACTATCATTGCATTAGAAAAGAATTGAATTAGTAACAAAAATTTATTTAAATTCATTAAAGAAAAAAGTAATATATATGTTTTGCTTTAACTTTTAAACCCTTTTTGTATATTTGTATCAAAGAAAAAAAATTGTTTGTATATTTCTATTAATTTTAGGTTCAAGCATTTTGTTTCTAATACATGCATGATCTCTTATTAACCACCCACATGGTTAAATGTTAGTTATATGCAAACAAAAAAAACATATTAAATCGAAGAACAACATCATATTATCATACAAGCATACATAAAAAAAATTAAAATGAACTTAAATCGAGAAACAAAATCATGTCGTCATAAGAATGAGAAGGTATCACCATTTTATCATATCGGTAAAGGTGTTCCATTCCACTCCTTTACACAATCCAACATAGGATCAATAAATTTTCCTTCACACAAAGCAACAAATACCTTATTACACTCCTCACCAGGTGATATGACTTTCTCACCAGTTAGTAAAGTTGTACCCAAAGTTTCTCTCACAAACTTATATAATGAATAAGATCTACATTCCTTAATTTGGTTAGGAATACCAGAATTTCCATTCTCAATTTCAATCCTAGCACTTTCCACCTCTTTGGGCAAACAAACTTTGAGCTCTTCCTCAAAAGCACTTATCTTTTGGAAACTTGCCACTTTGTCACCATTTTGTAATGCATGATCAATCAGGACTAATCTCAACTTTTGCATCAGAGGGTAGTTTGTCCTACAAGGGTCATCAATGTAAGCAAAAACATTCTCACCATCAACAATTTTAAGCAAGTCCTCATATAACCCAAAATTGTGTAACTCATGATTAATGTCAACTATGAGAACTTTTTTTGCCGCTTGACTCACAGTATTCTTAACCGTATTCTTCAAGTTTTCCTCTAAATGCCTTAGATCAATGGCTTGACATAATGCAACTAAAAAAGTGGAACACATGAGCTTTAAAATGTCTAATGCTTCAGCTGTCTTTCTAGAAGAAATTAAGCCCAACGAGTTCACCCCTTGGTTATGTTGCTCGGCACTCTGAACGTGATTGGTGACAGGATTTGCCAGGAATTGAAGTTCTGAACAATAGGATGCCATTGCAATTTCTGCCCCTTTGAAGCCATAATCTAAGCTTGGATTGTGACTAGCAGCTAAACTTGAAGGCAAACCATTATTGTACAAGTCATTCACAAGTTCAGTGAATTGGGCGAACATTAGTCTTCCAATTGATGCAATGGCCAAACGAGTGTTGTCCATTGAAACACCAATTGGAGTACCTTGAAAATTTCCACAATGAAGTGCCTTATTCCTTGAAACATCAATCAAGGGATTATCATTTACTGAGTTGATCTCCCTTTCAATCATCTTTGTTGCATGCCTAATTACTTCAATTTGTGGTCCAAGCCATTGAGGTGATGTTCTAAGAGCATACCTATCTTGTTTAAGCTTTTGAAGTGGGTCAATTTCATTAAACCTTTGTGCTGCCTTAACCAATGAACTTCCCTCCAATATATGCTCCATTATGGCTGCAGCCTCAATTTGGCCAGGGTGGTGCTTCAATTTATGAATTAAGTGATCTGTGAATTCTGGTTTTCCTTGCATGGCTTCAACATAAATTGCAACCAAGACTTCTGAGAGGACAGCAAGTAAGTTTGCCTCAAAAAGAACCATGGAAGCTAAGCCAGATCCCACTGCAGTACCATTTACTAGTGCCAAACCCTCCTTAGGTTGCAACTCAAAGAAACCACCATCAATTCCAGCTAATTGAAAGGCCTCTCTAGCATTAAGAACTTCTCCATTAGGTCCAATAGACTTGGAATTTGGCCTTCCAATTAAAAGGCCAACTATATATGATAGAGGAATTATATCACCTGATGCAGTGATTGAGCCACGTAGTGGGAGACAAGGAGTTATGTTATGGTTCAAAAACTTGGCTATAACCTCCATGATTTCAAATCTTATGCCTGAGTATCCTTGAAGTAAGGAGTTGATCCTAACCAGCATAGATGCTCTAGTGATTGACTGAGGTAAAGTATGACAAGATTCCGTATCATTACCAAAAATGCCAGCATTTAAAAATCTGTTGCAACAAAATAATTATCAAATATCACCACTAAATTTATCAAAATAACAACAATCTACGTATATCTAAAAATATGTTCACTAAGTTGCATAAACAATAACAAAGCTTTAAAATTCTGTAAGTATTCCTTTATATGCCATCTAATCCAACAATTTAATAGTACTTTGTTTATTTTCTACCACCTTTTAGGTACGTGAACCTTTACACAAACATATATTCTCTTCCATTTATTGTGTTCTTTTTTTCGTATTATAAGACAAGTTTGAAATAAATTATGTGCGCAAATAAATGATGATAATTATTTTTGTCATTAAAAACAATTTTAATTTACCAACAAATTTTAAATATTGATCCAAATTCTTATATAAATTTAATATTACCTATTGTAGATACGAAATTACTTACATATTATTGTTATTATTATTATTATTATTATCAGGAATATTATTATTATTATTATTATCAGGAATATTATTAATATTATTATTATTATTAAAATAATAATAATAATAATGATATAATTACGAACTTTATTTGGTATAGTAGTTGTAGGTTATACATGCAGGTATATATGGGAAATATACAATGTAGAAATCATTTTGCCTTTTTTTTTTCATCTTTTGTATTTAGATAACGATAACCATAGTTCATTGGTATTGGAAAACTAGGGAAAGTCTAAATAGGACTTTATTGTTGTTTTTTATTTATCTATTTTGTTATCGCCTATCAATGAAAAATAACGATAATCATAGAAAATAGTATTTTATATATTTTTTTTTGTCGTTGGATCTTATTTTACTGTTTTCTTCATTTATCAGCATGTTCTTTTAAGATAATCGTTGCCCTAAACTTTATGCTTTCTTGTACAATTTTATTTATAGAAAAAATGATGATTAAATTTGTATAGAAAGATTTATTAAAATAAAGTTATGTAGAATTAAGGAAAGAATGACCTGATGAGTTCGTTTTGGAGAGCAACACCTTGGTTGGTTCTCCTGTAGGAGGTTCCACCGAAGCCTGTGGTGATCCCATACGTATCAACGCCGTTCACCAAACTATCAGTCACCCAATCACTGCTGCCTTTTACACCATGTCGAGTTTCCTCCGCCAGCTCCACCCTCACGCCGCCGTTTGCAACCGCCGCCACCTGAGACACGGTGAGTCCCTTCCCATCTACCGTCACCACAGGGTTATGATATTCCTCCACCATGCGCTTCACCTCTTCAAGGTGGCTACCTCTCAAAGCATCCGCAGCCATGCCCCAGTTAAGTGGGTCACAGTCACTCTTACCATTGCCATTCTCACACTTTTCCTTTGAATATTCCATCCTCAAAAACACTGGTCGGATATATAGAAAGTGTATAGAACGTGGGAGAAATCAAATTAAGGCTGTTTTGTGCGTGGATGGTTATATGTGAATATTGTGGAGGTGATTTAGCTACGGTAGGTGGATTGCATAGTGTGGGACTTTCCTGAATATAGAGAGAAACAATGGCAGGTATATGTAGAGAGCCTGGTGATAGAGGCAGTGGGGAGTATATATATATAGAATGTGGTATGCATGTATGTATCAGCATGGTTATGTATGTATATGTATTATGCATGGTAGGTTTAGCTTGGTTTCTGCCACCTGTATGTACCCTCTGTGCATGTTCTTCAAAAGAGAATAATATTCATTTTTCTCACATCTAAGAGAGTGCTGCTTTTTGTCTACTCATCATTGAACAAAGAGACAAGGAAGATATTATAAAAACAATTACTCATGAATAATGTACCACGTATTCGTATTTGTTTTGTAATGGTTTAGAGTAAGATTCCCAGGAATTAAATTTCAAAAGTTCGGAGTCCATTAAGTTTAAAAATAATTATTTACAACTTTCGATGGCTTTGTGATGTTGGGTTAGGTAGCATAAAAGAACCAAATTTTCTGCCATTTTGAGATTCAGTGAAAAGAATATTTTGTAGTATTTGCAAATTATTTGAGGGCTTCTTCATTCAGTTCTGTAACTTTCCTCCCTTAATCGCAGCATGCTGTATGGACATTGAATTGGGTTGCCTTTTTAAACCGTTTTTGCATGAACCCTAGCTTTTTTTTTTCTTTTTTTCTTTTTTTCTTTTTTAATTTGGATCATAGTTTTTTTCAAAATTAGGGAGTGACACATGTCAGCCTAGATATAGGAAACAGACTTCAGGGCTTCTTCTCCGTTCTTCTGCCTTTTGGAGTTTACATCTTGCAGGTTAGGGTTTTGGTTTCGGTTAAGTGAAGGAAATGGTCTTGATCGGGTTTGGATGTTACCTAGTTTATAAAATGTTTGAATTCTTGGAGGGTTTGAATAGACAAAAAGGAATTTGATTTTGATGAGTTTTGAGAGTATTTTTGCTTTTGAGACTTAATAATTGCTTTTATTATAATAGTTAATTTTTTAATTGTTTTTTTTATTATCATAAGAAAATGGACATGTAGATTTGTATGGACTTATATTTCCACTAGTATTAGATAAACAATATTAAGTGAGTTTTCTTGTGGTTTGAGTTGTCCACATTGACAATCCATAAATGGCATGGGATGGTCCTTTCTTCTATTTGCTTTTTTCCTAACTTACTCTCATTTCTCCTCTAACTTCATTCATTGATGTCGATTACTTCTTTGTCTTTATGTTTCCGAAAATATGTAAGAGACTACGAACCAATCATTTTAGTACCAAACAACCAATAATAAAATATAATATGTAAAAAAAAAAACAGTTTAATTCAAGATCTAACATATTTTAAATGTAAAGTACTGATAGTTTTCTAAAATTTCTTTATTAATCCTATTTCTGGTTCTAGAGAAGTTTGTTAGTTTCTTAATCACGCATTACTTATTTTGTATCCTATTAATAACCATCTTTATTAAGAATCCGAACTATTTTGATATTTAATAAATTTTTACATTCATCTTACATTTATTATTTTGTTCTCAATTTTCTATTTTGTTATAAATATAATAATTATTTTTTATTAATTATATTACGTATAAAAATGGATTATCAGGTTGTTGATGAGATTGTAAAGAAATTATTTCTCTTTGACAAATTATATTGAAATTTGACGAAGATCTTTCAGGAACAATAACTCAAACAATGAAAATAAGGACAATATGTGAGGAAGAAATACTATGCACTTAAACAAGAACATAAATCAATACATAGGAAATATTTTAAACTTTACTCTTTAACTGATTAATAAAAAACTGATGTTTCAAAATACGCAATGATGATAGCATTCTAATTTTATTTAACACATTTTACATTACAAGAAAGAACACCTATTATAAAATATGCATATTACATTGATTAAAAAATGCATCCCTACATGTGTCATACATTTTATCAACTTTTAAAATTTCTCACATGAATATCGAATAACTACAAGTCTTAATTAGCATTCTATATGATTTTAATATCATAATAAGGAAATGAAATTTAACTTCAACTAAAACCTACAAAATTGACTTAATAGAGTAAAACTTGTTCTACTTATATAAATTAATTTTATCTTTAATTGATATAAAATCTTTAACATAGTCTCTTATACTAAAAACATCAAATGTAAAAGTTAAAGAAATCTGATATTTGATGATATCATAGTCTCAAATTTCAACTATATAAACTTTCAATGAATGTGATAATATGATAAAAATTATCTATTAAAATCAATTAAAATAAAGATTAAATGAATAATTGTTGGTGGCAAGAATTTTAAACATTTAAATATAATTATATTTGTAACCATTAATAATGGATTAGATGAATTTTGTAAGTGTCTTTTAGCTAAATATATATTCACTCATTATATAGTCAATATTAATTTATGTTTTTTTTTACTAAAACACTACATATAAAGTGTAAAAAATTGAAAGTGTTTTTTTTATAAAATTATAAAATTTAAAAACTAAAATATTTATATATAATAATATATTTTTTATTTTAATAAAAAATACAAGTGCTTGGATTAATACTATAAATTTTTTTAAAAAATATATATTTTTATAACTGTTTTTATGTACACATTTTTCTGTAATTTTAATAACATTTATTATTATAATAATTAATTTTTTAATTATGTTTTTTATTATTAGCATAAAAAAATGGAGGCTTAGATTTGTATAGACTTATATTTCCACTAATTTGATAAACGATATTTAATCTTCTCGTGGTTTAAGTATACACATGGACAATTCATACATGACAAGTGGAAAAGGAATGAAAAAAAAAAAGTAAGAGAATAGAAAGTGAAGTTATTTAGATATAAAGAAAGTAAATGAAAACTTTGTATGGTGTAATTGATGTGATTAAGAAATAAACAAGAATTAATTGTTTAATTTTTTCATTCAAATACCTTTGGGTTTAATTTGTTAAGGTTGAGTCTGAATTATAGAAATTAAACATGTTAAGTAACCAAGTATGCAATATCAAATACTACCACACCTTATGCTTTTAGGTCTTCACCAAAATCAAACCAAATCCATTGTATTTTTTTAACAATTGTTTAATTTAAATGTTAGGTCAATTTTTTCCAAACTTTATGATTTAATATTCTTTTATTAACTTTATCCACACCTCACTCACATAATTATCTTCACTATTTACTAATTTATTATGCAAACTCATAATTATTATATTTATTATAAAAAGATAAAATACTTAAACTCATCCCAAATTCATGTATCACTCCTTCTTTTGCTCTCCTCTTTCTTCTCACTCTTTTCCCCAAACCCACAGATTCCATCTTTCTTCATTTTTTTTCTACTTAAAATAGTAGATTGGTATATTCAAACAAAACACTAAAATGATTATTATTTCTTTTTCACTTTATCTTTTTGTTCAATTATAGAATTTGATTGAAATTTTTAAAAGAACTAAAATTTGAAATAATTTTAGAAGAATTAAAAGTTTGAAATAAAATTTTAGAAAATTAAAATAAAATTATATTTTATATAATCATCGTCATCATTTTGTTTTCTTCTCACATAAATTTTTATCGTCTCTTTTTCATCTTTACTATTTCTTTTTCTTCTCACATATAAATTTTTATCGTCTCTTTTTCATCTTTACTATTTCTTTTTGTCATCATAGTTTCTTTACTTTTTCTTACTACAACTTCAAGTTAGACGTAATTTTTCTACATAATTGTTTAAAAAATTTTATATGAATGAAATTTTTATTGTTAAGAAATAATATGAAGAATTTAAGTTGTTATAAGATTGTATTGTGATTATATGCAAAAGGGAAAAATGAGGATGAGGGATGGTGGTTTGGTTGGACTGTGAGGGATGAATATAGGCAGTAAAGAGAGCGAAGGAAATAATATAAAATTACATGAAAGTAAAAAAGTAAAATATTAAATTGATATAGATAACCAAATTAAATGTTGTATGAAAGTAATTGATAAAAGAATTCATATCAATTTGTAAACATTAATTAATTTTGGATTTTTAAATTCATTTTAAAAGTTATAATTCTATTAAATCACTAGTTCTAATCAGTTCGATTTCAACTTTGTACTAATTTTTAATCGATTTGACTGGTTGACACATGTCTTGAAAATATCTAGTAAAATTATTTTGACTTTTTTTCTGTAGATGATAAAAGGTATATAAGTTGTCCTTCTATCCAATTATTGATTTAGGATTATAAATGCTTAAATGGAGCTCGGAATTAATTGTTTTTTTTTTAAGGAAAGTGGTACAATTTTATCTCTTTATTATCGAAATTGATATTTTTTTTATTATATAAATAGAAATGTTGTGTCTCCAGACCATACCATTTTATTATACAAATATTGTACAGGAATGAGAAGAGTTTAGTTTAATTAAGATGAGGTCGTGTTATGATAATTTATGTTAAAATGACACAATTTTTAAATAATTTGTTTTAAAAAAATAAATTAAAGTAATTTGTTTTTAAATTAAATTGAAGTTGTATATCTTTTATATATGACTTTACATTTAATTGACACGATACCATTTTTATCAAATCAAAGTTATATCATATTATATATAATTTTTTATAATGAAAGATATGATTTATTAAGTTACATTCAATAATAAATGATAAAATTACATCATTTTAATAAAAAATAAAAAATTAGTTCGATACTATAAATAAAAACAAATTAAGTTGAGCTTGTAACTACTCATTTTGTTTTTTTAATTTTCACTAAATCATTATCTATAAGGAAAACTTTTATATATAAATTTTATCATCCACAGAAGGAAAGTCACCCTTTAGCCCATAAGGTTTGATCCACTATGTTCAAAATAATTGTAGTTTGTGGTTCCACTTCCAGATATTATTCTGTGAAAAGAACTACAACACAAAGCTCTGTCATTAAGCACTCAAATATTCTGAACATGAAAACAAAATTCTTTAGTGGAGAATTTGTTTCTTCAAGTCTTTAATTCCCATAATTATGTCAAGGTTCTGTTTTGATAAATTATAGATACATCAGTGATCTCCAGTTCCAGAAACACTCAAAGTTTTATATTTAACAAAAGTTGCTTTGTAGTTTGTGATTGATAGATAGCAAAAGTAGTGGAGTGAGTCTCTTTATGACTGCAAAAAGCCAATCAAAATGAATTCTTCTTTATTCACTGTTCAAAATATCATGCCCTGTACACTGAGTAAAAGTAAAATACCTTCAGAAATGGCATGATTAACAATGAACAAAACCAAACAAAGATATAGTATCTAATTAAATAAAATCGTGAATTATATTATATATAGGAAATTCATGTTCAATAGATTAAAGTTTATACTGTTAGAAAATTATTAAGGATTAATTTTTCACAAATTGGGAGTAACAAAATGGACAATTGCGTCCTCCATCCTTAAAATTCATCTTTTGTGTTCTATTGGAAATAGACAAGAAATAAGACAAAAGAAAAAAAAAAAAAATATTTATTTTTAAAAAATAAAAAAAAAAAAAAAAAAAAAAAAAAAAAAAGATAGAGTGATAAGAAATATGTAAAGAGATAAAAAAAATAGTTTGAAAGAATTAATGAAAAGAAATATAATTTATTTATTTATTATAATAATAAATAGCGAAAAAAATTTAAACAAAAAATCTTATGTTGTTCTCTAATCTAATATGAATATCTCATATTGATTATGTATAAAAAAAATTTAAAAAAAATTAGTTTTATGTGCAATCCAATCAATTATGTAGAGTTATTTTGTTCACATGTGCGGAAAGTCATTCTTTTATCTGATTTTTTCTTTTCTCACGTTTGTTCATTAAAAAACCACTAATATTCCTCTTTTTTTCTGCTGCAAAATTAGGCCTCCTTCACCCCACCCTCAATTGAAGTTGGTGTTAAGTTTAAAATATTTAAGTCAATTAGGTTGAACAAATAATGATTTATATACACAGATTTTTAATATATATATATATATATATATATATATATATATATAGTAAAAGGTACGAATTATTTATATCATTAGCTAATTGATAGATGTAAGATGATTTTTTAAAATCATACGGAGATGTAATAAAAAAAATATAAAGGAATGCATTTTTGCACGCTCAATACAAAATTCCTTTTAATTATTGAACCATTTTTCTTGGTAGCTAGTTGACATTTTGTCAAATAGTAATTAATGCCTTTAGAATTTGAAAGATGTGAAATGAATTTTGTCAAATTCACTGTTTGAATTGGAAGTCTAGCAAGGACAATACGTCAAATTATGAGGACTGCCAACAATATATTAATATCTACCAAATTTTAATATAAATATTACTATTAATAAATCTGTTATACTTATATAGAATCAACTATATTTAGTAGGAGTTAGACTTAAATTTGACTGAAAAGAAAGATGAAATTAAAATGAGATTTTAAAAGATTATAAAGAAAGATAAAAAGGAGAAGGTAACTTTGAATAAGAATATGTATCTCTATTTTGCAAATGGAAAGGAAAGAAATTCTTTTCTTTACATATAGGTACCAGTTACTTAATAAATACACATCCTTTTCTATTTGTTTTCAAGGGTAATATATTAATTCATTTCAACTCAATCTCAAACATACATAAAAATCTAAATTTAATTATCTAAACTTTTATTATTTACTCCTTTTAACTCATCTATATACCAAATCCATTAATTAAGATAATATAGAATTTAATTTATAAATACAAAACTAGCATACTTACATCTTATAAATTTAAAATCCTACATTAAGCAAAAATGAAAATGAAAATTAAGTAATATATAAAAAAAAGACACATATTATTAAATTTTTAATTAAAATTAATATCATAAATTTTCATATAACTATTCATAATTTATTAATGCTAATTTTTTTAATTTATCTCTTTAGAAATATTCCTAACAAAACAACTTGAAAACTTGAATGTTATATAAAATTTAAAGAAATTCACAATAACCAATTTTATGTTAAAGCATATATATATGTATGTATGTATGTATGTATGTATGTATGTATGTATGTATGTATGTATGTATGTATGTATGTATGTATGTATGTATGTATGTATGTATGTATGTATGTATGTATGTATGTATGTATGTGTGTGTGTGTGTGTGTTAAGTATCTAAGTGTAAGTCTAAGCCACACATTGAGTAGAAATGAAATTGTTGAGCAACATATAAGAAAGAAGACCTACAAACCCAATGCCTTAAGGTTTTTGTTTGAAGGTGACGTCATTTCCTTATGTGGGTTTGACTCAATTCTCATTGTTTGAGATCTTTCCGGAGTTTTCCCCCTCGATTTTTTCCAACAAGTGGTATCAGAGCCGATGGTTTGCGGCTTGGACGAGCACAATTTGATCCCTGTATCGAAAGTAACGGAAGTTGTATTTGAGGGGGAGTGTACCAATGTGGAAGGGATTCTCACTTGAGGAGGAGATTGTTAGGTATCCAAGTGTGAGTCTAAGTCCCACATTGAGTAAGTAGAAATGAGATTGTTGGAGATTGTTAGGTATCCAAGTGTGAGTCTAAGTCTCATATTGAGTAGAAATGAGATTGTTGAGCAACATATAAGAAAGGAGACCTACAAATCCTATGTCGAGTTGAAGGTGGTGTCATTTCCTTATGTGGGTTTGGCTCAGTTCTCATTGTTTGAGATCTCTCCGAAATTTTTCTCCCCCTGAAGCCCTACAGTAAATTTTCATCAATTTTGGAAATAATTGAGTTAAAAACTTTCTTCCTTAAGAGGTGTAGTGAATATATCAACTCCTTGATGAGTTGACCTGATATTTTTTATGAAAAATGTGATCTCCATGTGTTCAATTCATTTATGGAAGTTAGGATTGGATGTTATTTGTCTTGTGGATTGATTGTTGTAATACAAAACTGTAGGAAATTATACTTTATTTTGAAGTCATCCAATATATATTTCAGCTACTGAATCTTACAAGTAATCGTAGTAAGAGTTGTATTTTGTTTCGGATGATGATCGAGAAATGATAGATTGCTTCTTTGAATTCCAGCACATAATAGATGATTTAAGGAACACACAATAAACGGTCATAGAATATCTTGTTTGTGTATAAGTGGTCCAGTCAGAATCACTAAACCCCTTAAGTTGTGAACTTGAATTACTTGAGAAAAACAAACCTTATCCAATTGTACTTTTAACATATCACAAAATTTGATGTGCAATATTATAACAATTCAAAGTGGGAGCACATAAAAACTGACTAAAAACTGCACTATGTAGTTATATTCGGTCTTGTATTCGTGAGATATAGTAATCTTCCAATAAGACGTTGAAATGAAGAAATGTCTTGTAGAGGAACTCCTTTTTTAAACATTAACTTGGTATTTTTTTTATCATAGGAGTGAAGCAAGGTTTCACAATAAGAAGTCTTATATTAGTGAGAACATCGAGAGCGGACTTCATTTGAGAAACATGAATAACTCTGTTAGATTAAGCAATTTCATGGCTCAGAAAATATTTTAGGTCACCTAAATCTTTATCCTCGAAAAGCTTATCCAAATATTGAGTCACTTATCCGATGTTTAAAATGGATTTTCCTACAAGAGTAACATTGTCTACGTATATAAGCAAAATTGTAAACATGTTCAAACTTCTTTTAATAAACAAAGAATGATCAAAATCACATTGCATAAAACCAATATTTTTAAAAGAGGAAGAAAATTTAGTGAACCACTATCTACTTGCTTGTTTTAAGACATATAAGGACTTCATCAACTTGCAAACTTGACCAGCTTTGGGTGTATCAATCCCTAAAAGAGAATCCATGTAAACCTTTTCACTTAATTCACCATAAAGAATTGCGTTATTAACATCTAGTTGCTTCAAATGCCAGTTTTGAGTAGCTGTTGTAGCCAAGATCAATCTCACAGAGGTTACCTTGGTAACTGGTGAAAAGGTATGCAAGTGGTCAATTCCTTCTAGCTAGATATGTCCTTTTGTAACAAACCTAGCTTTGTACAATTTTTTTTTCATTTGCATTGTACTTAATTTTTTAAACTCATTTACACCTAATGTGGTTTTTTCTATAAGAAAGACCAGTCATGCATCAAGTCTTGTTTTATTCAAAGGCTTCTATCTCCTTCTTTAATAGCTTCTCGCCGTTCAGAAATTTTAACAGCGTTACCATAAGTTTGTAGTTCTTGGTTGAAAGATAAGACTAAGGTATGATAAAGTTGTTTTACAAACTACTTGTCATAAACAAGAAAAGCATAAATAGGATAAACAATCTTGTTGGAACTGTCTAAGACTTAAATTTAATACAATTCATAATCTAATGATCATAGTGTTTCAGAAAATTAGGTGCTCTTTTGTTCCTTGTTGATATTTATATACTCTTATTTTTTCCTTGTTGCTTATTTTGATTATTTTTATCTTGATTATGAGTATATTCATTTGTAATGTCTTTATTGTTATTAATTGGTTCGAGTAAATAATTAAAGTTATCTATTTGTTGGTTAATTTTAATATCAAGATTGTAATTTTTTATATAAAGAAACACATTTTTATAATATATATATATATATATATATATATATATATATATATATAGAAATAAGTATTTTTCTATTCCTAATGTCAATAACAACTAATCCTTTTATCTCATATTTATACTTAAAAAACACGCATTTTCTAACTCTCCGGTCAAGTGTAAACCTATCTCTCTATATGTTATAAGCCAAACATAACAAACCAAATACTCTCAAATCATAAGACATCTTTATTTCTATAGCATAAGAGGGAATTTATTACCATCCTATTATATTTTTCCCAAACTTCATAAAGAGACCTACATAAACACATGAAACATCTATTCTTCCATCAATGAACTTCATTTTACTCTTCCAAAAATATGAAAGGTATCATGACTTATCTACTCCAAACATCATAATTTGCTCTATCAAGCTTAAAATTATAAAAAAATATACTTAAATTCTTTCAATACGTAGATAATATGGGTTAAAAGGATTTTATGAAATATTTATTATTATATTATAAGTAGCATTGAATTTGATTTTAATGTATAGATAATATGGGTTAAAAGGATTTTATAAAATACTGAGTAGCATTAAACTAAATTTTTGTATTAAACAAGAACTAATCAAGAAAATCGATTTTTTTAGTGAAAAAAAAAAAAAAAACAAACTAGGACCAATGGAAGAAGAACATGATTAAGATGCTATGAATATTGAATTTTAATGGAGAAAGGAAGACTACAAAAGTAAAAGTCATATATGCATACATCATTCATTAATTGCAAAATTGAGGAAAAAGGGGGGAAAGATAACAGTCAATTTGTCATTGGTAGATGAGAAAAACCAACCTATTAAATGTATATGTTGCTCTGGGCTTCTATGATTTTAAAATGTTTGGACGGCCATATATATGTTTTAGTTTTAAAACACACAGATAATTCACTAAAAATGACAACAATTTAAAAAAAATATCAATCAAAATATGTAAAATATAAATAAAGTTGTTAAAATTAAAATCAGATATACCATAAGATTATGATATAAACTTTAAAAAAATACCACTCAGGCATAACTAAATATAGGGAAAAATATATATTAATTATACAAATTATACCACTAAATATCATTGCTAAAATAATTGTATAAATTAAATGAGACTTATGTATAATAAAATTCTAGCAACTTATAAAAAGTAATTTTAATTAATAAAATTGTAGTTTTAGTAAAAATGAAGACGTGTAAAAATACATACTAGTAAAGAAGAATAACTATAATTTGCTTTTTAGAATTTAATGCTCATATTTATTTCAGTGAAGAAATGAAAAAAATGTAATTATAGGAAAGAGAATTATAGAAAAATAAATATAAACTCTGTATTGTTTTGGGCTTGATATGATTGAAAGGTGAGATCTTAACAAAGTGTGCATAAATTAGTCTTATAACTTATCTTGAAGAGTTCATAAACATAATTTATCAATTCCTTTTATACATTTTCGCAATTATTTTAAAAATAGTTATAATATAAGATAAATCTGAAAAAAATGGTCATAAACTCTTCTAAACCAGAAAAAATGATAAATACTAATTTCTCTCACTGCTAGATGAAAGAAACATATTATACATTCCTTTTCAATTTATAGAAACAGAGGCACTTTTTAAAAATTGTAATTTTTGTTCAAAAAATTAGTTATCGTTATTTATTTGTTCCCATCAAACAAATACCATTAAAAAAATCCTATAAAAAAATTAAGGTAGTTATTGAGAATTACTTATGCTGCTTCTCAATTAATGGACACATAAATGACAATGCAATGTTAGTTGGCAACAAATGTGGGGCAGAGGGACATGCCTAAACCTAGGGTTGGGAACCCCTAACTTTTTTTTTTTTCTAAATTTATAAAACTATTATTTTATTGGGTCTAGTTCTAAATATAATACGAACTCTGAATTTAATAAAAAAAATAATTATTTTTATTAATTAAAAATATAAGTAAGTTCACTTAATATTTTTTAAATTATTTTCAAATTATAAGTATCAAAAATAACATTTAGACGTAAAGATAAATGTAATTTAAACTAATAATATTAAATAAATTTAAAAATTAAAATTTCTTTATATCTAAATCGATTAAATAGATCACTTCTTGGTATATTTGAGTAAGAGACAGTAAGACTGAAGTGTCAATTACTTTGTTTTTTTTTTTTATTGCGTATAGTAATAATAACTTAAATTTTGAGATACACCAATAAAAACCCAAGATTATACAAGTTTCGGAAAGACATAATCAACATGATATAATAATATACATTATTATTATAAATAATAATACAAGGAGTAACATTAAAAAAAGATCAAAATGAAAAATATTTTTAAAATTATGTATATTAAAGTTAATTTCATGTTGGTTTCCTCTATTATTTAGGTTTAACACTAGCTCTCTTCTATCCCAAATAGCAACCATGAGTATCGACAAAGTTACTGTGTGCACGTAAATTCTTAAAAAAAAAATATTTAGTTAATTTAATTTTAATTTATTTTACTAATAATGCATTTCTAATTTTATTTCTACTAATAATATTAATATATCACACATCATAGTTTTGATAAAAATATTAAAGGCAAGAAGTTAAATATAATTTTATAGATTGTCCATAATAAATTTACAACTCTAAGAGGAAAAATTAATTTATTACATAACAAATTTAACAAAAAATAAAATAAAATTGTAATAACATAAAAGTACAAGGACTCGGTTTTATAAGATAAGATAAGTGTGTGGAATTAATCAGTGGTAATTAATTTTAATATATGCTTAAGCTTCAATTTATTTAACGATACATTTATGTAATACATACATTTTTTAATGGGTTGTGTGGATGGTAGATAGGTTTTGTTTCTTGAGTTGTTGGACTCTTTCACTTGGGTTGAGTATAGATAGAAAATTTAAAATCAAAGAGATGGGAGGGGTGAACTTAGTGTATTGAGTTGTAAATAGAAAGAAGAAAGATTTTTTTTTTTTTTTTCCTTTCACAAAAGCATATTGCATTTCTTCTTCCAACTCTCTTCTTCACATTCTTCCTCTTCCTTTCTAACCTTCCCAAACCAAATATTTTAATCTTGTGAGAAATTTGACCCTTTTAAATTAGCTAAAAGATAAAGTAGAGCATCAATATAGACCTTTGTTTAGGGTAAGTTATACTCTTACCTTTTCTTTTCAATTTCTATTTCCCCATTTAGGCAAAATTCATAAGTATTAGATTTTTGTCATTCTAGCTTGATTTGGAGTTATTGATGGCCATGGTAAGATATTTAGAATAATCAAAATTATTTAGATGATATTTGGTTGCTCCCCTTTTCAATTCCCAGATACCTTAAAGTGGAAAATCAAGACAAGGGTTTGCATCCAATTTCAGTTACTATCTTGAAAGAATAATTTTATGTTAAGGGTTGAGTATAATGTTTGAATTAAAATTTAAAATTGAGAGATGGAATGATTCTTATTTGTGGAAATTCTTTTTGAGCTTATGGAACTATATGGGTTAACAGTTAGAGATATTTAGTGTGAATGGTGTTTTGGTATAAAGTGAGGTATTGTTGTAATTAATGATAAATATTAAAAAAAAAAAGCAAAGAATATTAAAAAATTAAAAACTTAAGAACAAAAATCAAACAATCATTTTATAAACACTTCAAATATATTTAAACCATTGATTAATTGGGCCCTCAGTCAGGATGTATCCACATTATTTTTCAATATACGATTAAATCAGAAAAAAATTAATATTATTTACACTGGATCTTTAATTTTTAATTTTTAATTCACGTCTATGTAGTATATGTGATCTTTAATTTTTAATTTTTAATTTTAGAATCCTGATTTTTTTGTATTATATTAAAAAATAATTTTTAAAATAATTATTTTAAAATTTAGGTTAACTGATTTGTTTCAACCATCAATTTGTGATGATTTGATTGAAATTACATTGAAACAAATTTTTGCACAAGATGTTTACGTTTATGTGATACTAAAATATTTTCAAAATTAAGTTAATCACACGTATTTAAACATAAGGATAAATGGCATAAGTAAAAAGCAAAAACTATTTTTATTCTCTGATTAGATTCTAAATGCTATTTAGATGGGTAACTCAAGGAGGATGGTTCACCCATCCTCCTCCTCATGTCCACAGTATGGATACCCTGTTGGTCTTGTACTACTCCCACACATTCCATTTTTTGAGCACTTGAATCCTCATTAATTACTTTGATCAACATGGTCATGAAAACTCAAATGATTCACTGAAATCAGGAGATGACACTTTCCCCCTAGAGCCACAACAGGTAGCAAATTGTATCAAAAATATACATGTGAGACCAAACTCCATATGTTTTTCTAAGATTACTAATTGGCTGGAGTTTTTACATATTAATTAGGACATTTTAGTGTAAATTCTTTCATAGACAAGTATTAGTTATTAATTAGGAGGTTTTTCTAACCAAATCACTTCGGTTTCAGTGTAAATTCTTTTACAGACAAATATCAGTTACTAATATATTATGTTTTAGTGATGAGGTGAATCTTGAGAACATCTTTTAACATTCACTTTCTGAAGGGTTTTTATCTCCTTTATGGTTGATCTTATATATATTTCATTAAAAATATTAATAAAAGTTCTTCCACTTCAACCTAAAAAAGTCAACAAAAACTCTATTTATGAGTCTGGTATGAACTCCACTAAAACTCAACAAATAATTGGTCAATTCCTTATCAAATCCACCAAACATCATTCTTTTGTGGAAGTAGTTGGGTTTGTTAAGAAGTTCCTTGAGAATCAGGGACAAAAATGATCTTAACTTGTGATTTATCCCTCTTTCCTAAACACCTCATTCTACTTTTACTACCAAGTTAACTTTATATCTCTTCTCCTGATATTCTATTTTTATCGTTTCTTCCTAAATAGACAAAAAGAAAAAAATAGAACATTTTCGAAGGGAGATGAAGTAAAGCATATACTCCTGCGTACGTTATCTACATTTACATAGATTAAACTTTTATTGCCAAATTGGTTTGAGGGCTTTCTTTCCTTGAAAGAGACTAATGGATAGGAGTTACTTTTTGCACCATACAATTTACTTCACTTTCTGTTATTAACAAATTCTCAATATCAATAATTTTCTTATTATTTTTATTTTAAAATTTATTTATTAAATAAGACTTTCTGTTCTTAACAAATTCTCAATATGTCAATAATTTTTTCATTATTTTTATTTTAAAATTTATTTATTAAATAAGTGTAATCAAGTAAAAAACTGTTAACTTCTCTCATAAATATTAACTAACTTTCTTAATAAATAATAAAAAAATTTAATAAATATTAAGAAATATTTAATATCTATATTTTTTCAAGTAACATTGAATTAGTTATCATAGAACTAAATATTTGAAAATAATATGTTAAACTGATTTTTTAAAATTATTGTAAATATCTTAATAGCATCTAACATCATTTTTATTTTTATTATTGTTAAAATAAATAAAATATAGAAAGATGTTTCTATAAACGTGAGAAAAAGAAAAATTATTTAATATATAAAATAACAAGAACATTATTGGTATTTTAAGAATTTTTTAAGTGTAGGAAGCATTTTGTATCGTGCAGAAAGCAACTATCCTAATGAAAAAGGCAATTGCTTCTTACACTCCCACATTTACTTCCTGCACACCATCAGAAATTGATACTATCAAAAATATCCTTGTCAGAATATTCAAAGAGTAGTGTAGTGGGTAGTTATTGAGTGGTGTGGACGTTTTTTGGCGAGCGTGGTAGTGGGTGCTGAAACGAAAGCTTCTCCAGCAGTGAGTGAGAGTTAAGTGACATATTGACTTGGTGCAGGAGTTGGTGTAGGGAGTGCAGAGTTCGTATTTTGTTTCGCGAAAATGGATTCTGGAAAATAAAATCCATAATGGATTGTGGAGAGTGAAATGTCTTACGAAAAATGTTTTTCATAAAAAGTTTATGTATTACGAAAAACTTTTTCTAAAAAAGAGGGGTGTGGATGAGTGTTTAAAAAAAACATTTTTCATAAAGGGAAAGATTACTTACAGAAAACATTTTTCGTAAAAGAACATTATAATTCCAAAAAACCTTTTCTAAAAGACAAAAAGTGACTTACGAAAAACGTTTTTCATAAGTCACTTTTTGTCTTACCGAAAACGTTTTCCAAAATTAACAAAAGGTATAAATGTTCATTAACATATTCTGATGGGTGCAGGAAGCAAATGTAAGGGTGTATGAAGCAATTACCGTGGAAACAAGTAACCCGTATTATTATGGGCTTTACGGAGACAGGGTTAAGGCCCTGTTATTATGGGCTTAGTCTTGAGGAAAAACATAGGGAGAGTATTTGCACATCCTCTTTCTTTTTCTCTTTTTGCACCACCATTTATTTCTTTTTGTTAAAAAAATATTTTTTTTTCAAAAACTGATTTTCGGAATGCATGCTTGAGAACTTGTAACTTAACATGCATTTTAACTGCTACAGAAACTAGCTTCTGCAAATAACTTAATTTAGTTATTTTTACGTTATGTTCTATTTAAATAACTCAATCAGTTGAATAACGTGATAAATAAAACATTAAAAACAAAATATTACTGAAGTAAAAATAGTCAACGTGATCAAATACAACACGAGCCAAATACTACAAAAAAAAATTTGTGACACGTAAGTTTTCTCGTTAATATCTTCATATGTGACGCTATTGTCAATGAAGATGGTACAATTCATAAAATACAATAGAAAAATATGTGGCTGCAAAGAGGATGTTATAATCCCAAATGTATATATCTACAAGGTGATTTTATTGCACCCTTTTCCCTCTTTTCGTTTTCTAATTTTTTTGTTTTTTTACAAAATTATTCTTCAAAAAAGAAAAGTGTTGTCGCTAATTAGACAAAAATAGTAATATATAAAAAACAATCAACGAACTTTTAAAGTAAAAATATATTATAATCTCTCGTATAAATTTGTTTATAAATAATTGACATTAATAAGGTTTATTAATTAGAAACGTGTGAAATTAGTCCTTTTAATGGCAAGAAAAAAAAAAAGGCTTAAGCGTGTAAAGAGGTCATCTTTTTTGTTTATATGGATGCATGGCAATGGTTGGCACCATGGTCAACAATCCTAACCAGATCCTAAAAGTCAATATAACATGCTTTAAGGATGTTATGTAATTAAAGACTTAATAGATGAAAATTCAATTGCCTCCACATCTGACTAAAATCTGGTGTCATAATAGAAAACTTGCACGCATCCTAATATGCAAAAACATTCACCCATTTACTATTTTACTCAAAACTTCATATAGGTGAGATATTTTCATCATTTTTTGAATATTTGCTATTATTAGTATTAATCAACAAAAACAGAAAATAAATCAAATACCATGAAAAATACGAAGTACGCATGAATTTGATTAGAAGTTAAAAGCATGGTTTATGATATAATATATAGTGAGTGGTTGGCCAACCTTAAGTGATTAAAGTAATAAGCAACCATAAATCCATAATTAACTTCACAATATTTTCAAACTCTTAGTACATGTGGCATCAGTTCCTATAAAGTATTTTTTTTATCAATATTTCACGTAGCTTAGCATTTGGCAATGCTCGCAAATAGAAGACCTAGTCCAATAGTTGTAGGCAGATTTACTTAATCATCATTAACATAATCAATATCAATATAATATATAATTTTCTAAATGGCACCTTTAGCTTATGCTTCTTATACTTTTCTAACACGTAGCATAATGCTTACATAATCGATTATAATAGTACTTTACCAATTAAACTCTCGCTAAGAGTATTCTTATTGTAGTGGGCTTTTGATTATTTTCTTCTTTTTTTCCCCTCCTTTTAATGCACGAGCATAACACGTTTTTTTCTTCTAATACGAAGAAAACAAACAAGGGCATCAAGTATTTCAACACATCCAATGAGATCTTAACCAACAAGTAATAACCTCAATTATTTTATTTTAGTGGGAAAAAGGTATATTCTTAGTTTCCCCTTTTTCTGTAATTTGTCAATGAAGATCACTAAGGAATAGATGCTTGTTCATATACGCCACCGATTGATCGTTATGTAATGGAACTTAAAGACAAGTATTTGGATCGGAAATAAATGAAAATTGTACACTTGAGGAAATTTCTTGCCCAAAACTAATGGGACATACCTTAATTGGCTATATTCTACCATAAATAATATATTTCCCAAATACCCTAACATGCTATCAAAATCCATTACTTTCGCATCAAACAGCTTTCGGGGGCATTTTCTTTCAAACCAAATGACAACTATAAGTTTATTTTTAATAAAATATTTGAATTTTAAATTAGTACACATTATTCTTTTTTGAAAACTCGAAGTCTTTGTGTTTATATGAATTTCGTTATATATATATATATATATATATTTCCAGTCAAACACACATGAACACGTTTTTCCAGCCACGATTTGTTTGATGCGATCTTAAGGATATGAAATAGCTTGATTGTTGTAACCAATTTGTTAGCATGAAATGTGTATGGTAGGTTTGAGTATACTCGATTTCAAAGTTGTGCTTATATTTTACTGGTAGGTTTCAAACTGGTCTTTCGTTTTTATTTTTGTCACGTAACCCAATCCAATATTATATAACTAAAAGAAATCAAAACAAAGGTAATGTGATATTAACATGAATTGTAATTGTAATTGAAATGTGATATTAACATGTAAGTGAAATGTGATATTATTATGAATTGTAATTTTAATTTAATATTAACATAAACTAGAAGGAAATGACTCATACTTTCATATTCATCATCATTTTATACTTAATTAAAAACTGAATATTACCTGTATCTATATATAATTAATTTAAGTATTTCTTATTAATATTATTAGCATAAATCATTTATAAGTTATGATATCACATTAAAAAAGTAAATATTAAATTTAATTCAATTTACAAAATTAATTTATATATATATATATATATATATATATATATATATATATATATTTTAAATTTAATTATATCTTTATTCATTGTGAGATCTTCAACCATTCTCACAAATAAATATGAAGTCGACTAAAATATAATTCATTATCTATACTCATCTATACTCATAATAAAATAATTCTATATATTAGAATTTAAAATTTAACCTATATAAAAGACTTAAAGTCATCTTTAATCAAAATTTTAAAATAATGAGTTTATAAATTTTTTTTCAATAAGTTACTCAATTTTTTTATTTATTTTTAAACTCTCAATAATTTCAATTTCAATCTACCACTATACATTTTAATTCATCACATTCATTAAATACCAAATCCTAATCAAAACTTCATTAAAACCTAAATTAGATTTTATTCATAATTAACTCAAAATCCAAAGAGAAAAAAAAAAGTCAAAGTTTAAGAAAAAAGGTCTACAAATTTTCAACTTTAAAACAACTAAAATATAAATTACAAAATTAATTGAGAAAAAAAAAACAAAATTCTCATCTATACAAGTTTGAAAATATTTTGATAATTAAGAAAGCCACAAAATAAAACAAATTTACTTTGTTTAAAATTCTAATAAGATAAATATGTTTTTAATTTATCAACCCATATGAGATACGATATAGAAAAAATAATATCAAAATTAGATAAAGAAGAATAGAGCTAGAGAAAGAAGGAAGGATATGCATGCAACTTGATTTCTTTTACTTTTAAAAAGACAATGAGAAAAAATAAAGTTTTAAAAGAAATGGATCTTAAGCTTGTAAGATTAAAATTACTATACTCGCTAGAGGAACGAGACTACTTCATTGTATATAAAAGCAATAGTAAAAAGTAAAACCTCTATCCACTGTATTCAAATAATTATTCTTAAAATATTGTGATTAATTTCAAAATCAAACTACTAATATTTCATAATTTCAGGACTTTTTTTTATTCGTATTCATATATACTTTAATCATTTAAAATGACCGCATGGATTAAATCTTGATCAACCATCATCTTCTTACAGCGATAACCATCATTATTTTGTCAATAAGTTTGTTGCATAATTCAATATTATGGTTACCTTTGACAATTAAAATTAAGCAATACTTTATTTTAATATTGCACATTATCCATGATCTATGTCATAGATTTAGTATAAAACAACTTATTATTATACATAAAAAAAATCAATGCGACCCGAACACAACGGCTCAACATGTTAGTTGATGTCTAAAATTAAAGTCAGATGGTATTAGAAGTTTCATCATCCACTAAGCATGTGTCACCAACAATTAGGGCAAAACAACTAAATCAGAAAAATATTGTGTATGCATAAAGTTTTTTTTTTTTTTTTCTCTCTCTCAAGGAATTTGTTTAATCTATTAATTAATTTTGATGTAACTTTACATATTGACCAGTTGCAGATTCAATCCACACTTTATAATGTACTCAATGTAAATGTATGTTAGTCAACGAGTATTAAATTTGTAAAAGAATTACAAAGAGTTATTATCATGTTGACATTTTAAAAAAATTAAAAATAGTCTGATTCAATGTAACTAAAAACTTATAAAAAATAACAAGTTTCATTTTAATTTATTTTCTCTATTTGTTTAATATACGAACTATTAAAAAATTGAATGAAGCATAAAAAATTAGTGACTCTCTTACACGTGAAAAATAAAAAGTTATATAAAAAAAGATATTTATGAAAAAAAAAGTAGTATTAACATGAAAAATTTTATTATATATTATTAGTGGAAATACAAGTGTCTTTGCACTTGTGTATCTATTCTTTTTATAATAATAATAAAACATAAAAATAAAATAAAAATTTTAACTAATGAAAAATATTAAAATAAATATTTTTATTCACTTTTATAATATTATAATTACAAAATATTTAAATATAATTATGATTTATTATATATACTTTTCATAAATAATAAACAAAACGACTTATATTAATAAAAAATAAAACGATAATAAATTGTGTAAATAAAATAACTGTTCCACAACCGTTAAGTAGAAGATTTTTTTTATTATTATTATTAAAAGTTATAAGTTATAAATAATTAAACTATAGTTTATTTTTCAAACAAAAAAAAAAAGGTTCTATAAAGTTTACTTACAAATATTATTCTCAAATAAAAGTTATTTTCTTCCATCTCAATTTTACCATAATCTCAAATCAAACTAAACCTATAAACACTTTCAAGATTTTTCCTTTTTCTTTTGCAGATTTTATATATATGTGTGTGTGCGCGCGTATACTTTTTATTGATATAGCACTTAAAATTGTATGATGTTATATATTCTAATAATTCTGCATATTAATTGTTTTAACAATATAAGCATGCATAAATATTTAATTTAAAAATGAATATTTTAAACAATATACATCAATCATTTTCTAAATTATATAATTTACAAATTGTATTTAATGTATTTTCTAAACGTTTGTATTTAACATAGAGGGCATGCATATTTATAACACTGACAAAACAGTATATTAAATTATGTTTTTTTTTTAACAATCTTAAAAAATATGCGTTTTTCTCGAATCAGAACTTTTACTTTAATTATTTTTATTAAAATTAATTTATTTTTCAATAACTATTCAAAGTAAAGTTAAGAACATCTTTCTCCTTTTTTTGCTACCCGCCAAATGGTCCCTAAAAAAACTTATTATAAACTTCCAACTTGGATCATTGACAGATGCTGACAACGGACCACGCGTTTTACAACTGTATAATAAGAAATAAAATACAAATAAAAATAATTACTAAAATAAAGTAAACAAAATTATCAATATCGATTTACACTTGCTACACTAATAAACTTTGGACAAAAGAATATGTCCATTTTTAAAATTATAATTATTATTCAATTAACTATTAGATATTAACTTATATATTTTAAATATGTGATCAATACATTATATTAAATAATTTTTATATAGTTTTCTAAACGTCAAGAAAATGTAAATAATGTATTTTACAAATAATTGAGAAAAATATTTTTTAAAATAAATTATGTTGTAAACTTAAAAAATGTAAATTTACTTAATTATTCTTATAATTTAAATAATAAACAAATCATTAGCATAAAATTACATTTTTATAAATTGTAGAGAAATTCACATACATTTTAAACATCAATTTTTGTTTGATTGTCCACTTAAACGAGAGTCATTATTATATAATTATAACACTATAAATTAATGCTTTTTTTTTTCAACATATGTGTATAAAAAATGTATGTCAAAATTACTTCTATTTTTGTTTTTAATATTTGCTTGTATATATTACAACAAAGTTTTGATTCAAGACATATTAAATGATATATTTAGTTATACCTATTTTTTACAATAAACAAAGTCACGCATAATAAAAATAAAAATAATCATCTTGTAGTAATATAATGTAATACTATAAATATAAGAAATGTGGATACGCAACGGTACGCATGTTTCCACTAACACAGATACGTTGAAAAAAAAAAAATAGTATATCATTAGTATTAAAAATTAACGAGTTAGAATTTTCAATAATTTATTACACTTACAATTTTTTATTAAATATTTAATATGATCAGAACTTTAATTTTTGCTTAATAATACATGTAGTTTTAACTAGAATGTAGTTGGTTTAAAAAAAATCAGTGCTAGTCAATTAATTTATAAAATATAATGAGTTTTTTAAATATATTACTAATAACTATTTTAAACTTGACATTTATATTATTTTTTAATCGAATAATAATATAAAAATGATTTTACACTCCTAATGTATCAAAATTAAACACTCTATTTTTTATTTTAATTTTAACCGTTATTTTCTTCATACTTTAATTTTAGTAATAATATAAATACTTTTACATCATTAACGGATTAGGGATACTTTTAAATATATTTTTTAAATTAATATATTCTTATTACTTTCTTACAAATGATCCATATCAATATAAAAATAATAACGTTTCGTATGTACATTGTTTTTAAGCTTTTCCCCTTTAATCTTTCTTCAAACTTGGTATATTCTTTTTCAAGTGTACCTACAGAAAAAAACGTACGAGGAAGAAAAACAAAGCTTAATTAAATTTAAATCGTTTATAAATTTAAATATTTTTAATTAATTTTTTATATTATTTAATATTTAAAATTTAAAATTTTTAATTAAATATCTATTATTTAAACTTTTTAATTAACTGGATAATATAATTATTATTCATTCATTTATGTATCTTAAGAAATATGAGATTTTATAACAGATAAAATAGTATTATAAATAACAAATAATTATTATTTTCATTGACAAAGAATCATCATTACCAAATTATTTTCTATAAAAATTATATATTATTTTATATTAACAATAATATTTTATATTGATATAAAATTTCACATTTTTAAATACGTAAAATCAAGTAAATTATAATTAAAGATAAAATAATATTCATATCACTTAATTAATGAAAAATTAAATGACAAATATTTAATTAAAAAAAATTTAGAATACTTAATTTATTATAAAAAATTAATAAAGATTCGATTAAAAATATCTAAATTTATAAATAAAATTAAACTTAATTATAAAAATTTAAAACAAAAATTAATTTGCAAACTTTTGAATATTTATTTTTGCTTTTCTTTTACAGATGGATTTAAAAAACGCTCTTCATCTTATGATAACAGCTATAAAACGGAAATATATATTATTTTTATGCATAAGAAAATATGTATATATACTCTTATTCTTCACATTTTGGACTATTCAAAATATTAGAACCAATTTAATATATATATATATATAATTGACATAAAAACTAAACATAAAATTAAAAGCAGTTATAGTCAAGCCTTGTGTATTGTCAAATATCTAGAACATAATTTCTGTAACCATTTAAAAACACACACATCTAAAACATAAGTGTATTTATCAATGTACATGTAACTGGAGCATGTTTTTCTTCAAATGGAACATGTTCCAATTTTCTATTTTATACTCCTTATTTTGTTCGTTCTTTCTCATCTTATGCATAAACTTTTTCAAAAATTACAATTATCTTATTTCATTACCCAGTTTTTAATATCATATCATAAATTACAATTATTTACTTCATTATCTAGTGTGTAATATCATTCCTTTTGATGTTTTATAATATTTTATTTATTTTTCTCCTTTATTTTTTTTTGTCTTTTTAAGCTTTATATTTTTCTGTTTTTATGACTTCATAGTCTCTCTTGTCAAAGTTTATTATGTTAGTACTTTTTTGTTGTTAAAGTTTATTATCTTTGTATTTGTTTTTTTTAATTGATATTTTTGGTTGTTAGGTGATAGAAAAATGAATTATCATTCCAATACTTAAATCTTCAAGCATCAACTTTCGATGCTCTCAAACATATTAATTATAAAATATATTTTTTGGTTTTTAAATAATTTTGTGATCACTCCATTTAAGACACTGTACTATTTCTCTGATAACTATGCCTATATGACAAATTTAATAAATTCTTGTAGGATAAAATTTATGTAAATTTTAAAAGAGCGTGAGTTTAAAAGAGCATGAGCACGTGGTACTTTTCTTCAATATTTCATTAAATACCAAATTCAAAAAGGCTTAACATAACTTGGGGCAACGTTACTTTTAATTATTTTAAATTTTCTTTTTTTAATGACAGCTGTAACATTTTGTAAAATGTAACAAGGTTAGATCAATTATGGTAAAACAATAAATATCATTGTAGAAATGCAAATATAAAGACGCGGTTGCTTGTGTTTTGACTACTTATTTATAATGATACTACCAAAACACTAAACACGCGGATCAATTGAAACAACTACTAATATTTATTTTTTAAAATGATCTTAATATCTATATTTTAACAACAACAATTTTAGTTATAATGCCTTTGTCTGACTCAAATAAGTAAAAAATTATCACTATTAAGTTAAATATATAATTTAATCTAATTAATTATTTGTATATTATTCCTATTAATGATTATATTTTCAGTGAATATTTTTATTTATGATATTTAGTTTCAATTTTTTTGAATTAATATTAGTAAAACTAATTGACGTCAATTGATTTTTGATTAATATGAAATTAGTTTTTTTATATATTATATTTGAGTTTAGAGGAAATATTTTGTTTATAAAAAGTGAATTTTGTTGTTGGAAAAGATAAAATTCAGGGATTGTTAAAAGTAGAAATAAATTTATTTATAAGATTAAGATGAAGTGAATTAAAACACACTTGACTTCCACAATAATAAGTAATAATTAATATAGTTTGAAATAAGAGAAATAGTAGAATGAATGCCACATAAGATTGTGGGGGAGCAAAAGAAAGGAGTTATTTTGGCTTCATTGTTGCAAAGGCAAAGCCAAAAGCAGGGCACATTGTATTGTATTGCATTGAAGTGAAAACAGAGAGGGTGGTGAAGTGTCTCTGTTTTTTGGCGCTTTCATTCGTAATCTCTCTCACACACATCGCACCCTTCTAGTTTTTCTCGCTTTCCTCCCAAACTCTTAAATCATTTTCTTGGGTTTTTCTCGTCTGCTCTCTTTCATCACCATTCATTTCTTCTTCTTCTTCTTCTTTTTCTCCCTAGAGCACCCAAATGGGGTTGTTGGGCAGTTTCTTCGGGATTATCGGGTTTACTCTTGGAATACCTATTGGCCTCTTCGTCGGCTTCTTTCTCTTTGTCTACTCAGAAACCAAACACGTCAAGGTTAACAACTTCATGCATGTTCATTCTGTTTTATTCCAATTCTCAACTCTGACACATGCATTTCTTCTGATCACTTTGGGGGAACTGATTTTGGGGTTTACACCCCTGGTGATCTTCAAAATCTGATTTTTTTTGTTCAATGTTGCAGGACCCTGTTGTTAGACCCATTAGTGAATTGGGCCCAAATGCTTTGGAGGAACTTCTACCAGAGATTCCTCTATGGGTGAAGACGCCTGATTACGAACGAGTTAGTTTTTGTGGATTGTGATATTATGAACTTTTGTTTTTTTTTTAGTGTTTTAATCTTTTTAAGGTTTACGATGATGGTGGTGTTACTGTGTTATTGATTTTGTGTGTTGTTCAGATTGATTGGTTGAACAAGTTTTTGTCGGATATGTGGCCTTTCTTAGACACGGTATTTCAGTGATTCCATTTGGATATGTGTGTGATTGTGCTCCTGTTGGATGATTCTTCAATGGTGTTTTCGTTTTGGTGTACAGGCAATTTGTAAGATTATTAGAAGCACGGCACAGCCGATATTTGCTGAATACATTGGGAAGTATCAGATCAAAGCAATTGAGTTTGATAAGTTAAGTCTTGGTACTCTTCCTCCTACTGTATGTGGTAAGTCTTTTCTCAGTTCATCTGATCTTTGTTCAAATATTTAATCCAAATTTCTGTTCCGCAAATACAATTGTTTGTCTTATAATCTGTGAAATTTCACCATCCTAAATGGAATTTCAGATTAGAAAATGGTTAATAAGGATGGTTTTTACCCAGGACAGTTTAACCAATAATCCATTTCAGCAAAAGTTACACAAATACAGATTGACATTAATGTCATGTAATCTAATCTATCTTGGACATGGACGAGAAGGTTGTCTTGAGAGTCAATGAGATTTATAAATAATTGTAGTTTTTTCTTTTTAGCATTTTGGGTGCCAGAATGAGCACGATTTTAGTGAAATTACTGGGTGATGATACTGGGAAAGGCAAAGTGAGTTATACTCTTGGCTGCAATAAACCAGAACATAAATATTGATTTCTATTGTAATCTGACTGGCATGTGCGAGTGCGATGAGTCTTTTGCATAAAAATGCATGATTAAGAATGAATCCTTTGGATGTTTGAAGTACAAATGCACATCAGAAAATAAATTTCACTTGAATAATTCCTGCTGAGAAAACAGCATTTTACGGATGTGCTTTTCCATCCATCCTCATCAGAAAAGGCCAATTTACCTTAGATAAGTTTGCACAACATTTTATTGGAGCCCGTCATCTGATAGGTTATGCGAGGTATTAAGGTCTAGTTACTCCAGTACTATACTGTTTTTTGTTTTAAATTTGTTCGTGGTAATTCTGCAGGTATTAAAGTTCTAGAAACAAATGAAAAGGAATTGGTCATGGAACAAGTTATCAAATGGGCTGGCAATCCAAACATAGTGTTGTCCTTGTATGTGTCATCTTTGAAGATCAGCGTTCAGGTCAGATAAGCCTTGAGGCACTATCCTAAATGGTAAATGTATTTTTTTTTTGAGATCCTTCTAGATGGTGCTTTCCTTCTGGAAATTCAATTTGATTCTTTGCAGTTGGTGGACTTACAAATATTTGCAGCACCACGAATAACTTTAAGACCTTTGGTGCCTACATTTCCATGTTTTGCAAATATTGTGGTATCTTTGTTGGAGAAGGTAAATGAAATACTGTACTCAATCCGATTTTCATTTCTTGCCTTTTCTTATGTTAGAAGTTAGAAGAAATTCTTACTTATGCAATTTATTATGGTTAATATCCAGCCTCATGTGGATTTTGGGATGAGAGTATCTGGAGCGGATATCATGTCAATACCTGGTCTCTATAGATTTGTACAGGTGCTTCCCTCTGTTTTTATACCTTTTCTTTTTAATTTCTATTTGCATTAGAATATTTGTAGTATTGAACTTACTGGTAAATTAAACTTCTATTTTCATTTTTCCTTTTACTTGATGTTATCTGCTAACCACTACGTTATCAGAATAGTTTGTGCATAATCCACTTCTCCTGTGCACATTTAATTGTTACTTTCTTGTCATCATATTTTTCTTTCGTGCACTTTCAATTTCCATCGTATTTCATAATTTAATTAGAGTTCAAGAACTTACAAGCATAGTTGTTGCATACAGGAAACAATAAAAAAACAAGTTGCAAATCTCTATCTCTGGCCTCGAACCAAGGAAATTCCTATTCTTGATGAATCAACGTAAGTTTGTATCCAATGATAAGAGTTCTATGTGCAAATAATATTAATTTTTTCTGGTCTATGAACCTTTATAAAATTTATCCTGCCTTTTAAAATTACATAATGTTTCCTGCTCCTTCCTTACTGAAGTTGAAAAATGACATGTTTTAAAATGCTCATAATGATGATAACATGTTATTTTTTAGTGCTCTACGGTTGAAGGAATTACAGAAAGCTGCTATCCAATATCTTACTAGAACTGTTATTATTTAAAACATGATCTGAATGTTATTGAAAAAAATTCTGCAACCTGCTGAAGTTTAAGTTCAAAATCTGTTTGTTCTGTGAAAAATGATTCCTGATACTTTCCTCACATCTTAATAGGGTGGCAATAAAGAAGCCTGTGGGGATATTACATGTGAATGTGGTTCGTGCTCAAAAGCTTTTAAAGATGGATTTGTTGGGAACTTCTGATCCTTACGTTAAACTAAGTCTGACAGGAGACAAACTTCCAGCAAAGAAAACCACTGTCAAGAGAAAGAATTTGAATCCTGTGTGGAATGAGAAGTTCAAGATGGTTGTAAAAGACCCTCAATCTCAAGTTCTTCAATTACAAGTTTATGACTGGGACAAGGTTTTCCTCGTCTTCCTTCTGTTACTTGTTCAATTTTGACAGAAAAACCGTACCATAAAAATCTTATCTAATAGTCAAGCCGTCAAGATAATCATGTTTGAATGGTTCTCACCTAATTGCCCGTTTCTCTTTAAAGTTATTTTAAGCTAATTATGTGTACATAAACAGTTATAATCAATTTGCGGCAGTTACATTTTAGATGGACAGTAACGATAAAATCCTTTCAAATGATACTTTTTCTATTTTTGGGTGATGCAAATTTGTTATATTTCTACGAAGTCTCAGTTACTTTCTACTATCAAGGAACATCTGCATTTTCAATCTGAGTGCAGCTGTGTGTTTGTTTGATTATATGTAAATGTGTGAAGTTTGTTGGTTTTGATGGGACTGATACATCAACAGTATATTTTTGTTCAATCTTGTTCTTCGTCTCTGTCCATTTGATCCACTGACTTCACTTGAAGAAATCAACTACTTTATTTGGTCAAAAATTATTGGCCAATTTGCAATTTCTCATATGTTCACCCATGATTTTTTTTAATTGTATTGTTATAAGGTTGGTGGACATGATAAGCTAGGAATGCAGTTGGTCCCTCTCAAGCTGCTTAAGCCGTATGAGAATAAAGAGTTCACACTTGATTTACTGAAGGACACAAATCTGAACGAAACTCCAAACAAGAAGCCTAGAGGGAAAATTGTGGTAGACTTGACTTTTGTTCCTTTCAAAGAAGACAGCAGCAAGTTTGGTGGACCTTCTGAAGGATATAGCAGAAAGGAAAGTGGAATTGATATGGTATCCGATGATGAGGTTCAAGAAAGAGCAGGTTTGCTTTCAGTTGTTGTACTAGAGGCTGAAGAGGTTGAGGGGGAACATCACAACAACCCATTTGCAGTGTTGACCTTCAGAGGGGAAAAGAAAAGAACAAAGGTAAACCTTGTCCTTCAGTATACACACACCATTTTTACCTGTCATCATGCTCCTTATGTTACATAGCATGTGATTCGAAAATTTAAATTTATACAGATGATGAAGAAAACTCGTCACCCGCGATGGAATGAAGAATTCCAATTCATGCTAGAGGAGCCTCCTCAACATGAGAAGATACACATTGAGGTCCTGAGCAGGAGGAAGAACTTCAGTTTTCTGTCAAAGGTGCCCATTCACTGTTCTCATTCATTACAAGACATATTTCATCCAAATTCTAAATAGATTTATTGAAAGTTTAATTTTTGATAAATTCAATTGCACATCAATCTATTTATAACCGTTAATTAGGTTATTTTGACAACTCCATGGTGATATTGTTGAAGTTTTATTCTTTATGGTATGCAGCAGGAAACACTGGGGCATGTGGAGATTAACCTTAGGGATGTGGTGCACAATGGTCGCATTAATGACAAATACAATCTTATAAATTCAAGGAATGGAGTGATGCATGTTGAGATAAGATGGAAGGTGGTTTAAGAAACCAAACTAGTAGTGTGTTTCTTACAATGATGTTGCCTTTTGCTTTCCTCTGTGTATCAAAATAGAAGAGCCACATCACACCCCATTCAGATGTCTACAACACATTTTCTTTTCAAGAAACATTTTTGGTACAGATCTGTGTATATAAATTCAATGAAGTGCTCTCAAACTTTGTCGTTAAAAGATTGCTTTCTAACAATCTACCAAAATTATATACTATTTGAGTAATCAAGAGGTTATGCGGATATTTATTAAAATGTAAAAGTAGACAAAGAAAAAAAAAATAAACGAAAGATAGTTTTGAAAAGTATATAATGGAAGTTCTTAAATTGTTGGTATCGATGGTAAAGATATCGGTTTAAAATATTAAAATATGAGCTTACCAAAGAATTCGTTTGCGTATACAATTGCAATATATAGACATTTATTTTTAAAATACAATTGCAAAGCACAAGTAACAAATCATACTAATCTCTAATACGTTCAAATTATATCTTCTTTTTTTTCTCGTACTATCGGCTCTACATGTTTTCGAAACACGTAATCTACGATTTCATCTAAATGACGATGATTTCAAAGAAGGAATTGTTTCCGCAAATGACGATGGTAAAATATTAGTGCAAACTCCGAAAGATAGTTTTCAGACAAAAAAATAGTTAGAAAATATATTCCAATTTTATGTTTTTCATATACTTTTATTAAACACGATATAGAGTATAATTGGATGGATATTTTAATTAATTTATAGTTTTGTTTGGTCAAATACAGATTTCTCACTACCTTATAATTAATTTTAGATTTTTTTTCAAAGTAACACCTAAACTTAGTACTTGTTAGTTTTTCACTTTGATTTTAGTATTTTAATCAAATTCATCCTCGGTCCGTCTTTCAAAGTAAGAAAGATGCTTCCTACTGTAGACATAATAATGCCTATCACGTGAGACAAACAATGTTACCCAGTTGCAACTGATAAATTACTTTTTTTTTTTCAAGTATAAGAGAATTGATCTAAAGAGGGGTTATACATTAAATAATGAGACCTAGATATTTAGAATCTTTATAACAAGTATAGTTAATGAACACTAAATATGTCATAAATGCTTTCATTTTCTTAATAAAAATATTAAATAACTTTCTCTCTAACAGTAATCGTTAGCCATTATGAAATATATTATAAAACATTCCATGAATTGGAGAGGGACTAAAGAAAGAAAGAGAGAGAAACTAACTAGAAAAAGTAGGGTTGATTGAATGGAAAGAAAATAATGAAAAGTGAGTAGAAAGGTGATACGAGGTCTTTTTTTTTTAAGAGTAAAAAATAAAATGAATTAAAATGAGTACTTAAAAGGTGCACCAACCCATTTACAAAATGATATAACATAGAGTGAAAGCCCAATCATAGAATTACGATGTAGTATCACTCTACAAAAAGCAAGAATGACAGTGAAAGGTCGAACACCTAGTGCAATTCTATGTAGTCCATCTAAGTGATTAAAAACGTTAATAACGATGAGCGTAGTACAATAGAAGCTTCCACTCCAGCACCGTCCCCTGTAGCCTCCTTGTATTTCGATCCCAATATAGTGGTATGTCTTCGACTATAGCCTTGCATATACCAAATCTACTCCACTAATAAAGTTAAAGTACTAACCCTTGAGTACAAATCCCACTAAACTCCTCTAACACAGTCACCAAAACTAGTCCAGTGTATCAAGACACTTAAGAGGTGTAAAGTGCTAGTCCGAATATAAGAATGTAACTCTCTTAAACTTATGCTTAAGCCAACACCAACCCTTAAGCTGAGCTAGAGTAAAAATCTCTGTAGTGTCTACTAACCCTATGTTAAATACCACTTTATTCCTATGGTTCCACAACTCCCTCACTATAGTCAGTCACCCACATCCCTTTTCATGCTAAATTAACACAGTGTCATCGACTCATAAGACCAAAACTTTGAAAGTGAATAGTAATAGACTCATGTCTAACATTGACATTCCCAACCCACCTCTCACACTGATCTCAAATATTCTGGGCCACCTTACACGTGGTGAACAAATGTTGCCCAAATTTTTCGCATTCTTGACACAGTAGGCATGACAAGTCGATCAACTGCATACTTCTTTTAGCTAAGTTAAATCTAATTAGTAGTCTATCCAACAGTAACCTCCAAGCACATACCACTGTCGATGGAAAAATCTTAAGAGTCCATAACGGCTTAAAAATCTCATAAATCTGCATTTAGTCCTCCTTGTTCAGCACACTATACCTACTCTTGTTTGTTATCACCATCTCCTACCCACACCAGCCTATCCTGATCATTTGAGCACCAACGGACGTTTGAGATCATAGCCAACATTTGTTCTTTTTTGTGCTTTTCCCATACAAACCTCTCCTTACGCAACCTAAACACCACCTGGAATACCCTTCGCTAGTTATGTTCCCCCTTTGGACAAGGTCACCCACCACACTATCTGAACACGAGAGATCATAAATAGCCTTGGAAACTTTTCTTTCAATACATGACCGTCCGCCCACCTATCATTCTAGAAATTAACACACCTTCCATCCCCTAGTATCCACTGACATCTAGGATCGAACCGATAACCTAGTTCTCCCTTATCAAAGATCCTACAAACATCCAGCCACCATGCAGAGTGATACCCATGGATCGAATTAGCATCCATTTTCCTCCAGTTACCATACCTAGCATCCAGGACCTCTCTCCACAACCCCTCACCTGACAACCTGTACCTCCATTTCCACTAAGCTAGCAAAGCTTCGTTGAAACATTCGATGTCCTTAATTCCTAAGCCATCGACTTCAACTGGACTATACACCTTTTTTCATTTAACCCAGACTATCTTCCTTTCCTCATAACCCAACCCTAGAGGAACTTTGCCTAAATTCTTATAATTTGGTTATAGACAGCAATTGGTGCCTTAAAGTATGCGAAGTAAAACATGGACAAAGCAGTGATGACAGACTTAATTAAACATATTTTAAAATATTTTTTTAATAGGAGATGTAATAATATATAAAATAAATTATTTTTTTAGGGTTTAGGGGATGTAATTGATGTAATAGAATAATTTTTTTATGTATTTAGAAAATATTTTAAAAAATGATATAAAAATAATTTGTAAAATATAAATTAGAATTAAAATAAATTCTAAAATTAAATAAAAAATTATAATTCAAAATAATAATATATAAAATAAATTAATTTATAAAATATAAATTTAATTTTAGTTAATTTATTTGATTTATTATTATAATATTTTGGTTTTAATTATGTTTTATATTAAAATAAAAATATAGATATTTTAAATAGGTATAATTGAGTGCCTTTTAAAGTAATCGGTAATATATATAAATATTAATAAAATATTTACAATACCAACTATTATATCGTCGGAAACATTTGATTTTAAAGGTATTAGAAAATAAGGTTTGAAGTTAATAAAAATACTAATTATATTTTTAATTTCAAATTATATATTTAAATATATTTTTAATAGTCTATAGAAAATAATTAGAGAGTTGGTATCAATTTGATAAAAATAGATTGTTTTTGGTTGAATAAATGATGTTGAATGGTAGAATTTGGATGGAGTTAAATTTTGATTCAATTTGAGATAGTTCATTGTTTGTTAATATTTGCATATATTTTTCAAGTAATAAGATTGGTGGATCAAATAAGTCTTAGGTAATGTAATTAAATATTGTTGAAGAGTCTTATCTCTCAAATTTTTTATTGTTGTTGTGGCATTTAGTGTGTGTTTGGATTAGGGAGTGGATTTAAGGGAGTGGATTTAAGATGATTTGAGATGAAAGTGTATGGAAAGTTTGGTTGTTTGGATTAAGGGAAAGATGATAAGATTTGAGTAGAAAGTTTATAAAAGTTCGTGAATGATGTGATAGATGTAATGAATATTTTAATATTTTTAATGGATAAAATTAAAAAATTACAACTTTATCCTTATAATTAAAAATAATTAAAATAAAATATAATTTATTTATTTAATGTAATTGATAATTTTTTTAAAATATATTTATTTTTATATATTATTTAATATATTTTTATTAGTTTATTATAATATATAATTAGTTATATATTAATTTTATGAGGAATAATTAATTAATGTTTTAAAATAAAAGTATGGTTAAATTTGTATTTAAGTTATGACTTATGTAGCTTTCTCACCAAATCTTCTTAGTAGAGGGAAGATAAAAAATTACTCCCCCGTGCAAATCTGTCCCTGTAAATTGTCAAAAACAAACAAAACTTCTCCCCCAAATCTTCACTATCTCTCCACTTTCACAAATCCGTCTTTTAATACAAACGGACCCTTAATGTTTTGGATCTTAAATAAGTTGTTTAAGTAAAAATAAAATTGTTTAAATTCTTCTTCTTTTAAACTATAGTTGTTCAATTGGTGTGCACACATGCACATATGCACACAGGCACACAAGTACATGTACACGCACATACTCACATGCACACTCACACATCCCGTACATTTATTCATACACACATGCACACAGATTGAGTATTAGAGCTATTATTGAAATGAGATGTCAAAGTTTTATTAATAGTCTAAATCATATAGGTTAACATATCAAGTGATTAAAAAACTAATAAAGTTTTTGCATAAAGCTTTGTGGAATATATGCATTTAATTACCATGATTAAATATTTGAATTTTGGTAGACTTTGATTATGAGTTGTTTTTTGATTAAATATTTGTTCATAATAATATAAATGAGTTGATGTTCAATTGAGTTGTAGATAGTTATATCTTTATATTATTAATCATGATTTCTTTTAATTAATTTATTCTTTTGTGTGGTTGCTTGTATTATGAATTGTGATGACTGTAGTTATTAAGAATTGAACTTTAAGTCTAACTCAACCTTACAAATTAGTTTGTAAGGTAAGGTTTGTACCCACTTGTAGACTATTGAAAGACTTTATATCTCTAGTTGATGTGAGATTTCTAACACCCTCCTCACAAATATTTTAAGGGTGACCTGATATTTAGTCATTGTGAGATCTCTACCACCAAGTTGCTTAACTTGTGTGGAGGACCATATATTTTAAGGATGACCCGATAGAAGTCTGATAAGCCCAACAACCCTATTAAGATAGGTTTTGAAATGACTCTGATATTATCTTAAAAAATGAACTTTGAACCCAACTTAACATTATTTTATAAATTAAGGTTTGCATCTATTTATATACTATTAAAATACTTTATCTCTAATCGATGTTTAATCTCTAACAATATCCAATTTTAGAGTGATAATATCGTAGGTAGACACCAGTGTCGACTCACATCCTTTCAAATTCTAATCTTAAAATAAAGTTGTCTTGTATTTGACTGAAAAGAAAATATAAATTACACCAAAACTAAGTCAAAACTTAAATTTAATAGCAAGACATTAATTCAATAAATTTATAACTAAATCTTCCTAATCTAATTTCACATGAAAAATCTTGATAAGGTTTTTCTAATTCAATATTCATAACTTATAACTAAAAGTTTGAGTTTAAACCTACTAATTTCCTTCACGTTGAATCTCTTTTACTTTAAGGAGGTTGAAAAAGATTAAAAAGCAAGAAAAAACACTGAAAATTCTTTATTAACAATTTCGCTAAGAAATAAAAGAGAACCAAGAGAAGGAAAGGAGAGGAAATCTAAAGAGTTTAGAGAAAAGGTGGTAAAAAAGGTAGGACAATAAAAATTGAAAATGAACTGGTTTTCAGAAGATTTAGAAAGAAATATTCATAATTTCTATGTACATTCCCTCCATCTGCTAAGATCACCACCCCTCCGTTTTTCTATTAAATATGACGCAGTCCAAAAACGCTAAGCCCATTCGGTGGCTCACTATCCGCACCTCTCAGAAATACTATTCTTACTAACTTACACTTAAACACAATTATCATAATCCAATAACATCTAAACTAATCACATAAATATCTTAAATACATATTTAACTATATTAAGATTGAGCATTTATTACATAAATCAAAACTTTTTTCATTCTCCGCCCTCATCATTTGAATATTCACCCATGGAGTGAAATAGCCAAAATACCCCAGGTTAATTTATATACAATCCTCCTCCCACCTTTGTTCTTCCTCAGTCGCCGTTACACAGACAATAATAAAATATTGCAATATTGCTATGGATAATAAAAGACTCAATATGTCCAAGATGATTAAATAGCAATATCGAAATATGTAAATATAATGTCTAGTTATAGATGTCGTTTAATGGTTATTATTTATGTAAAAACTTGTTTTCGTATTCTGGATTAAGAGACGAGTACATGTTTATTTATTTATTTTTATCAAAGATATATGGTCATTTCACTGAATCTTTGGAGGTGCAGAGAAAAAGTATGGAGGTGCGGAAGAATCACTCAAATAGAGATAAGAGTTGGGCCTTGATAAGTATCGTCATATTTGGACTCAGTAATGGCCCACATATCACCGATCAACAGGAACCGGAGTTTCTTTTCAATGTGGACCCAAAAACTTGACAAACCTTTTTCTTTTTCAGGTTTTTGGTAATCTTCTCTCTCTCTTTATCTGAGCAAAAACAATTATTAATTCCAAAAGAGAGTGCTAGACTCGGCTTCTGAATTGAGTAGAATTAATTTCTCTATTTTCATGTATGAACTTTGTGAAAGGGTTCATAAGCAATAGATCATTTTTGGTAGGATTTTTTTAAGCAATGGAAGATAGAAAACCTGGTTCCACCTTTAGTTTTTTGTGAAAGGCTATGATGAAAAGGGTCCTTTTGGTTGTCCAAACCATGTTAATTTTCTTGGCAATTTTTTTCTAAGGCAGTGTTGGGGGCTAGGGTGTCCTCAATGATGTCATTGAATAAAAAAAGCTCCTAGAAATATTAACTATATGGCAGAGTAGGGAAGAAAAGAGATGCAATTAATTCACTCTAGTGCAATGGCAACATGAGAATGAAAAGAACCCAATGAGACTTCTCTGCCAAAGATTTGCATGAACCTTCTTTGCATGTTTGTCAGGTATTTGATGTGTTTCAGGTACAGCTATGCAGAGAACACAAACAAGCAAGCTAGCTAGCACACACTAAAGTATTAAACAATCACAAAAATTAAAAAAAAGGAAGGTGAAAAAGAGACTTGCATTTGCACAATCTCGGACAATGACATTGAACATGTGGACCCACAGAATGTATGGATTAGGTTTGACTTGTGGATTATCAATACATGTGACATCATGATTAACAAAAGCCACTGTTGGTTGGTTCTTCCCTTTGGTAGATCTGCGTGGTTGCAACTCCTTTTAATATCTCTTACTGTTAATATCTTCCAAGATTTGCTTACAAATAACAACAACAGCAATAATAAGAATTCGTAATAATATCATAACTTTATGGACAAAATGAAAACAACATGTAGTGCTTGAGCTTTATATGTGCAGATACTCTTTCATTATCACCATCTCCAATCAGTGCCAAGAAAATTGTCAATCTTTGTACACATATACACAATAAACTAACTTATCTTAAACATGCTTCCATTAAGGATAAGCCATGTGCAGTGTGAAACTCCTCCTTTCAAGAAATGCTTTGCTAGTTCCAATTCAGTTTTTCCTTCAACAAAATATAAGTTTGAAGTATTTACTATCTCATTTAATGTTGCATTTTTGGCTTATAATCTTTATTTACAAAAGTAGAACTCTTGAATAAGTGTGACAGTTTCAGTTTGGTTTGATTATTTACTTGTAAATTTGTGTGTTGAATAAGCAGATAAGTGGGAGGCAGCATGAGAGGTGAGGTTCTCTAATACACTAGAAAAGGTTGAGCTTTCTGGTTGACTTAGCATAAAGTCTGGCAAATTGGAGGTAGTAAAGGGAATCCTATCCCCTCCCCACAAAGGGTTTGATGAAGATTCTTTGTTAATGGTTCTCCACTCATTGCCAGGAAGAAGCTCTGATGGCAAAAACCATTTTCTCTCTCTTTCTCATACGCTCTCCCTCAAGGTGTGTGAGGCATGTGTGCCCTCAAAAGGAGGGAGTGAATTGAAAAGTAGTCACTGTCTTTGTTCCTTATTGATGGTCTCTTGTGGGGGAGAGGAATAACTTTTTGCATCCTAGAAAGATTAGGGCTTTTCTCTTTTACTTTTTATATATATCAATAAAAGATGGTCTTTTGAGAGAGTGAGTTGAGTGGGAATAGGCAACACCACTCAAAGCTACCTCAACATCATTTTTCTCATATCTCATCTATGGATTGATTCTTCATTGGAACACCAATACAACAAAATCCTTTTGATTCCCCCAATACACCAATTACAGATATGTCAAATGGGAAACACAATTGTTCCATATTTTTTCAAAAGCATTCCAACTAGGCTTGGATGTTATACATGCACATGCACTGTTCCATAAACATGCCATCAACACATCATGCACCAAATTTCATACACATCCATTATTTTCTAATGGTGGGCACAGAACAAATCAATCCACAAAAAGCATATATTCTTCCCAACTTTCCACTCATTTTAAATCAGGTTTCGTCATTGATCAACATGAACTCATTGCAACGGTGATGCTTAAAGTTTGTAAATTGGAACCTTTTCTTGAGTAAAGTCAACTCAAGGATATGCTCTTATCTGTCATGCAAAACAAAGTACTATAATTATTAATATAAGCTTGCAGATCGTTACTGCAGAAATGACGGAGTCAAGTCAAATATATGGTTTGGAAGAGGTGATGAAAAATTGAAATGATCAAACCCTAACATACTGTTTTGTTGGCAAGATTTTTTTCTAGAAAATCACAAAGAGAATTTTATATTGCTCTCTATACAGGGAAGATGTGCTTACAATTCTTGCAATAAATCCAACTTTTTCATGCAGAAATTTCAAGGCTCTAGATTTTGACCATTCATTGCCAATTTTGAGGCTGTGGTTCATTGACCGATATTACCTTGATTTTCATAATTTTAGAAAAATATGCAGCACGACAAATAGTTTTCAATGTTCAAGGAGAATTTCGCAGAAGACTTCATTATTATAATTATTATGGGATAAAAAAATGTTTCAATCCAAAACTGTCTTACTCACCCCTCTGGAACTATAATTATCATTCTTGTTTCCACTGTTTCATATTTCAGCATCGTATGATGTGTTCAAAGAAATAAACAAAAGGGTGTTGATTTCTACAACAATACGGTTACAGTTTTTTTTTAATAATGCCACAATATAAATACTAGTATAAAAAATTACTCTCATAACATATCAAAAGGTGTTGTAAAAAACATACAAAATATTAAATACTGCATATATATTGTAATAAATTGAATTACTAGGATAAAAAAATATTGTAATCAGTAATGTTACCCCTTCCTCCAGAGAAATTAATAAGTAGGAGGGTTTGATTCGTAGAAAAAGTATTTAATAATCTTATTTAGTAGTAACTAAGATAATTTACTTGAATTATAACAATAAAATATACATTCAATCACTAATAAAAGAACATATTTTATTACAGGATAATAAGTTGATTCCGTAGCGACATTTTTGTAATATTTGAAAAGATATTATGTCAGTTAACTCAAATACGACATAATATATCATATTCTACGTCAGTTGCCAATCATAACTAACGTAGAAAAGATTAAAAAAATAAAAGTTTAAAATTTGAAAACTTTGTAATGACGCTGAAGATATTACGTCGATTGGAAGGTCCCAACCGATGTAGTATGTAGCCTATATTACATCAGTTGGAACTTTCTAACCGACATAATATCCTCCTCGTGGCGCGTGAGTGAACTTTGGGGAAAATTTGATAAAATTTGGCGAGATACTACATCGTTTAAGAACTGACGCCTTGAGTTAAAATTAGGGATTTTAACTCTTGGGCAACATTTTTCTCTTATACTTCCTTCTCCTTCAGTGAGGCTCACTGCCTTCTCCTGTTTCGCGTTGTGGCATTCGTTTCGTGTGTTGTGGTGCCTCTTTTTCTTCACACTAGTTTTCATTTGCATTTTGCGTGGTGCTGCTTTCTCTTCTCACTGGTTTCCGTTTGCATCTTTGTGTTCATTGGTTTTGTTAGGGTTCATTTGACTCCATTTTCGACTTCTTCCACATTCGTTTGGCATGTGCAAGCTTCGTGGTTGTCTCAATTGAGTTTTTTCATTATCGGTTCTTTGTGTTTTTACTCTCACTTGCGCTCATTTGTTTGGTTCCTTCGTTGCCTTTTCATTTACATCTTTAGCATTTTCGACATGGATGATTTGCTAACTTTTTTACATTACAAGTTTTTAAGAATGGTATGCACTTAACGCTTGAGCCTTTTTCTGCTGTCATGAATGTTTGGTTCAACACCCGTTGTCGCTTCTCCTTGCAAGAGGTTAGTAATTTTATAAAATTAATTAAAAATAGTTAAAATTTAATTTTGACCCGAATTTTTTATCAACAACTTGACTTATGTATATTTTATGGTAAATTTCTTACACTGCATAGATTTATCATAGATTTAGGGTATTAAAAATTTAGGACGAAAAAACTTTAAACAGTCATAACTTTTGATAGAGAGCTCGGATTGAGAAACTCCAAAAATGAAAGTTGTTCAAAATGAGATAACGAAGCCCCTGGCCAATACGGGCCTTTCAAAATTCTAAAATTTCATCGTTTACTATTACTTTTTATTTCTTTGTTATTTTTCACCCATTGTTTTAGATTGTAGCCTTTTATTTCACATATCTATATTTACTAGAAAATTCTAAAATTAATTTTTGGTGGTGTTTTCTTGTATTGATTAGAAATTTATCAACCCATTATATTTTTTTAAAAAAATAAGACTTTTTACATCGGTTGTAACTTACAACTGATGTAAAAAGTCTTTTATTACGTCGGTTGTAACTTACAACCGATGTAGTATCCACCTCTTACGTTGTAATTCAGTTAATTTTAGTATGGGTATATGACGTCGGTTTCTATTTTCAACCGACATAGTGACGTACATATTACGTTGGTTGCATAACTGACATTATATATCCAAAACTTTCTACATCACTTTCATCTATATTGATTATAATTAACGTAAAAGACCATTTTTCTACTAATTGACATCCAATCTCTAACTAATTGAATATGAAGGTCTATATAAATTGAATTCGAAATATTGAATTTGAAATATAACACTACCAAAATTATTAAATAATAATAATAGAACTATTATTCAATCTTATTTATTATTATAATAAATATTAAATTGTTTAATTTCTTAAATATCAAATAATATACTCTCTTAAATGATAGAATTTAAGAGCTTACACTTTGTACTCTCTTAAAATTTAATATAGAATAACACTTTGTACCCGGGTAGAAGACCCAATATTAATATACACCAAACTCTTGAAATACTATTTTTAACAGCAACAAAAAATGAGAGCAAGAAAAGTACACCTAATCTAAATTATTTTATCAATTATTCTCTCTCAGATTTTGTATGGCTGCTATAAAAAAACACGTACTTTGACTTTATCTTTACAAATTTATATTTTAATTTTTCAATTAACACATATATCAATCCTTAAATGTCTTTAGTCTGCAAGAAGTATTATTTTATAGAATAATACATCATGGAAACGGTGACCATTCTAATTTTTAAAATATAACAGTAAATATTAAAAGAATGCATGGTAGATAATTGCAGAGACAAACGTAACTTCCTTTTAATTTTAAAAATTATTGTGACCGGTGCTCGAAACATTAAAGACTAATTGGGTATATTAATTTTATTTGGACTAAATCAAAAAAATTAAATAAAATCCATTAAAAGTAACCCGCAAAAATGGCCAAACACGGTCTTCAAGAAAAATAAGTGGACCTTTCCCTAACGTGTTTTTGACTTAAAAACCGTTTTTGACATTTCAATTATCTCACTAAGAAGTAACATAATTAGGGTAGTTTAGATAATATAAAACTCATCACTGTGTTGAATATGATTTGGGCAATTATAGAATTTGCACGCCAAACATTTGGTTCCATTACCATCATATAGTTCAACCTCCTAAATCATATTTACCATTCATTCATTATTCAACTTGATATTTAAAAAAGCAAAAAAAAAAATTAAGAAAAAAAGGTGAAAAAGAAGAAGAAAAAGAGGGGTAAAAGAAATGAAAGGCATGTGATGAGATGTATTGGCAGGCACTAATGTCAACAGGGTTGACAAGGCCACTATGTGATGACATGCACGTGTGCCATGCTCACCATCATCATCTCATGTGAGGGGTAAACAAATAAAAAATTATTATAGTGAAAAACAAAATAAAAAGCATGGAAATTCTTATTTTGAATGATTAAGAAAATCCCACCATGTTGACTCATGCTAAACAATGATCCTCCATGATGATGCATTGGAGGGCCATGCCAGTTCATGGAACCAAGTCATCTACTCACTCAATTATGCCAAATACTTTTTAACATTTATGCAAAAACCATGGCTTCTATATGCTAAGGATTATGTTATGCCATGTTGTCACTTCTTCCACTAACCAACTTTATTAATCTTAATCAACCACTAATGCTCACGGACATTTACCAACTTACCCCTTTCACAAAAAATTAAAAAAAGGTCAAGAGGCTTAAAGGAGGATTTGACTGAGATTGCAATAATTGAAATGCTGTTTTCATCAATTAGGTTTGATTATGCCCAGACTTATCACTAATGTCACTGTATCAGATTAGATTAGGTTTGATAGATCCTACCAGGTTTGCTCAAGAGTATAATTATTATTATTAATAATATTATTAGCCACACATTAAATTGTGCCTAAAACATTAATTCTTGTTTTATTGTGTTTGGAATAGCAATGGTGCTTCCATAAATATGAAAAGAGGTGGTGATGATCTGCATGGAGAAATTCATTCTAAACGCCGTCGTATGAATATTATAAACAATTCAGAGATCAACTGAAGGGAATAAAGAACGTGAGAAACAACTATTGAATATACGTTTATTTGACTTTTTGACAGATTATTATGATAGCTTAAGTCAACTTGATGATAAAGGCTTTGGTCCGATAAATAAGAGGTTTTTAGAAGAGAAATAAATTAAAATATTGTTGAAAAAAATACTATAACATTAGTCTGAGCAAAAAGTATTTTTATTTTATTTGTTTTTTTTCTTCTGAACATCCTTTTTAAAGTATTTATCAAAAGCAACTAATAATGTAATTACTGTGGAAGATAATATAAAGGAAATGCATGTTTTCTTAATTAAACTAGGTTTTAGTATAGTTTTATTCAGTTATACACTTAAGTTATTAATTTTTATAATTATTTGAAAAAATGTTAATTATAATTCTTTTGTTAACGATATAAAAACTTTTGCATTGAGATGCTAATTAAAAAATCATCATTGACATTAATGTGCTTGAACTTTCAACTACTTTTATACTATTATTAAACTGGTCTACAATGCAAATATACCAAACTATTGATAAAAACAACCAAATACAACATAAGAATTTTCTATTTATTTTCATAAAAATATCTGATTTTACGTAATTTCATGTTGCAATAAATAATTTGTTTATAAATATAGATAAATACAACTCAAATTACTCACTTTCATGTAAATCAATCATAATTAAATCAAATGATCAATCTTCCATTTAATAAAGATGAAAGAAACAAAGGAAATGAAAAAGAAAAAGAAAAGTAAAACATAGTAAAAAGATAAATTGTTTATTTAGAAAAAAAATGAATACAAAATATTTTTATTTACTATTAATATTGTTACTCTATTATAGAATATAGATACTTTTAATTATAAAAGAGGACACAATAATTATGTTGGGTTTTTCTCTCCTTTTTTTTTCTAATTATTAAGCGAGAAAAACAAAAAAGGACTTAAACGTATGTCCATATCTTATTTCTCATTGTTTTCTTCTGCACCAAAGCAACAACTTTTCTTTCTTTCACCACAGCACACCAAGTCTACCAACCCACCCTAAGAAAATTTAAACCTAAATAAATAGTGATAATTAATTTATATTTCGTTAATATATGTATATCCTACGTATGACTTTACTCATTTTCGAGTAATGATTTATTAACTAAACCAGTAATTTGCTAACCTCACCCAATCGATATTCGAACCCAAGTCAATCATAACAAGTCTGTCATAAAATGTACGCACTTTATCTAATTTTTATACTGTAATAGAAAAAATTCTAGTACTTGATAGCAAAAAATAGCTTTTTTCATACTTTTCTTATTAAATATGCATCAGCTAATCATCATCTGCTATTTTGATCATATTCTTTTTTATCTAATAATAGTAATAATGTATTGATGGTGAATGGGATTGAAATTCAAGCATAAAACAAGTCTCATATTGTCTAAACAAGTTAAGCAATATACATGTTTTATTTTCTTGCATGTTGTAACCTGTTAAAAATCTACCAGGTACTTTCAGTATAAAATTAAACAAAAGCTAGAAAATAATTATATTACACTATATAAAACTTATATTTTATTGATACATCATAATATATATAAATTAATATTTAAATAAAGAAATTGAGAAGATGGACACCTAAAAGAAAATAATTAGTAGATTGGTTAGGGTAAAGAGGAAAGAGGAAGGAGCACTAAAGGATGAAAGAGATGAACATGATGACATGATATGATCTGATGGTAGTAAAGAGGAGATAATAAAGCAAAGCAAGCAGTGGCACCAACTTTTCCCATTCAACCAAACGTGCTTTCTATTTTTTTTTTTTTATATATAATAGAAACAATAATAATAATGATAAGAAATTGTTTGAATATATGATTTGATTACATGGCTTTTACCCTGTCTTTAATCTTTTGGGTAAAGGAGCCTAAAAAAGAGGTCAAAATGCTCCTCACTTGCACATACAAACACAGTCATCTCCAGCACACAGTCCATGGCCGCCAACAAAAACAACGTCAACAAGAAACAACGTAACATCCTCAATATTAACAACGACCAAACCAAACCAAACACTTCCCTCTCTCTTCTTTCTCAAACCATGCTAGTGCTACATCATATTGCTTACTAGTACCTCCATTTCCCTCCTCTTCCAACGCATATATTTATTCATTCAGTGGCCTCGGTTTTCGTGCTCCGTTCCTACTTTTCATAAAACCCCATTTCTTCTCTCTCTGCAAAGCTCCAAGCTTTTAGCCATTTGAGATCTGGGATTTCCGGAGAGGAGCTTTTTCCTTTCTGGGTTGCAGCATTTTCGGCGTCAGAGAGATCCCAACGTCTTCCTACCATGGCAAGCAAGTGGAAGAAAGCCAAGGTCGCGCTTGGTCTCAACCTCTGCATGTTCGTCCCCAGAACGTTAGACGACGATTCGCCGCCACACACGGTGGTTTCCGAGCGCCTCTCCGACGCCGCCCTGCTTTCTCCGGCCAGCTGGAACACCAGCTCTTCCCGCCCCACCACGCCGCTTTCCTCTTTTCACGGCTTGAAGCTTTCCAAAAGTAGCAGCAAATCCTCCAAGGTCTGGTCTCATTGATTTCCAAAATCTTACTCTCTCTCTCTCTCTTTCTCTTCCTGTGTGTATGTTTGTGTTTTTTATTTAAATTTTTTGACAAGTTCTATTTTGGTCTGGTTGATTGTGAAAGTTTAAATGGACTAGAAATGAATTTGCGCAAAATAAGAAATTTTTTAACCGTGTTCAATATAAGAAAGGAATCCGGTTTTGTTAACATAAAAAGAAATTAAATGTTTTTAAGGTTGTTCGGATTTTTTTGTCAGGGAAGGAATGGTTTGGTTTGTATTTACCGGATTTTGTTATTTTAATGAACTGTCTTATGTTGTTGTTCATGAGAATGAAGTAGCATCTTTTTGGTGTCTGAGAATATTGGTCGTTTATAACATAGTTACTGATATAAGGTTGGTGTGTGATTAGTTGTGAAGTTTATTTGAATTCGTTGGGTAGTAACGTGAAATGAATTGGAACGATTTCTTGAATTGTACGTGGTGTTTTAATCAAGGACTAATATTCAGGGTGGTGTTACCATTTTCTAGGGACCAAAATGCCTTTTAGTGGTTGAGTTCCTTGTATTGATTTGGTTCCTTTAGCCCACTTCTATCATACTGCAACTTGGGCTTAGAGCTGTAGTTTATTGACTTGTACCAATAGTGTATACGAGTGACATGTGATTTTGAAGTTTTTTATCAACAATTGTGTTTTTTATGTGCCTTAAGCTGATATTACTGTTTCCTTCATGCTTCAATGTCCCTTTTATGGATCAGATTTTTCCTTCTTTCCCTTTCTATTGGCCAAGCAATTTTTTTTTTTTTTCTAAAAGCAATCCTTTCCTTATATGTTGTATTGGTTGGCTTGTTCATTTAGTCAAGTCATAATAGCAGTTTTTGATGACTGGTAGACCTGATTTGCTGAATAAGAAATTGTGATTGCAATACTTTTGTGCCTTTCTGTAAATGCTGCTTTAGTTCCTTTCTATAGCATTCAGGTATGCCTGACTAGACAAGGTGATTATATTTTTCACCATCCCTCTAATCAATGTATTTGAAAAGCTTTTGAAAAACTATCTTATGAATGATAGTTAGGCCTTATTTTGGCAGCATGCTAGAGTTGAAAAGGAAATGTGATAATGGGAAAGGGGTGTTCTAAATCAATGTATCATTGCATTTGCCCTTTATCTTTTTCAGAATAGTTTGTTTCAACAGTATTATTAAATAACTTGGTAATATTCAAATGCTACATATCTTCAACTATGGAAGATTATTTCCCATTGTGCACATTATATGTTGAATTAAGTAGCTAAAATACTTTGGAAAATGAAATTGCAGATGATTTTTTTAACTTCTGTATATCAAATATGAGTACTGGAATTCAAAGGTTCCTGGTTTTTCATATTTGTTTGACTTTTTCCTTTATTGGAACTAGAACTGGTTTTTGATACAGGTACTGTTAATTTACCTTGCGTAAGCTGTTCATGAATTTCTTTATTTGCATGAAGTCTAGAAGGTCTGTCAAATAATTTCCGTAATATTATACATGTTCTTACTAGCTTTTATTTTCAAACATTCAGCAAACCTGCTCAATATGCTTAACCAAAATGAAGCAAGGATCCGGCCATGCTATATTCACTGCAGAATGTTCACATTCCTTCCATTTCCACTGCATTGCTTCAAATGTGAAACATGGAAACCAAATATGTCCGGTGTGTAGAGCAAAGTGGAAGGAAATACCCTTATCGGGTCCCAGTTTGGATCCTATCCCTGGCAGAGTTTCACCAAGTCCAATCAATTGGCCCCAAAATGATGCTTTGATGGCAGTGGTCCATCGTCTACCCCTACCTCATCCTCACCGAGATTTAAATAGGAGGCATGTTGTGCCTCTTTATCAGGCTTCTGAGCCAGGCATATTTGACGATGATGAATCCTTGAATCACCAACATGTGTTTTCCGAGAGAAGTCCTTGCACTGAGAATACTGAAGATACTGAGGCTGGGAGAGCAATAGAGATTAAAACATTCCCAGAAGTGTCTGCTGCTCCGGGATCCAAGACTCATTCTAACTTCACAGTTTTGGTTCATCTCAAAGCTGCTGCCGCCGCAGACACAGCTGCAGTCAAAAGACAAAACCTTAGTAGAAACCAGGCAAACTTGGCACATATTTCTCAGACTCCACGTGCCCCTGTTGACTTGGTCACAGTGCTTGATGTGAGTGGTAGCATGGCTGGAACTAAGCTTGCACTACTTAAAAGAGCAATGGGATTTGTCATACAGAATCTAGGCTCTAATGACCGGCTCTCTGTTATTGCTTTTTCTTCTACAGCTCGTCGCCTATTTCCCTTGTGCAGAATGACTGATTCTGGGCGTCAGCAGGCATTGCAAGCTGTTAATTCTTTGGTTGCAAATGGTGGTACTAATATCGCTGAAGGGCTGAGAAAAGGTGCCAAGATAATGGAAGATCGAAAGGAAAAGAATCCAGTTGCCAGTATTATACTGCTGTCCGATGGTCAAGATAATTACACTGTCAATGGCTCTGGAACTAACCAGCCTCGACCAAATTACCAGTTTCTTCTGCCCACTTCTATCAGTGGTGTTGATAGTTCAGGATTTCAAATTCCTGTGCATGCTTTTGGATTTGGTGCAGATCATGATGCTTCACTAATGCACTCAATTTCAGAGACTTCTGGTGGCACCTTTTCTTTCATTGAGACTGAAGCCGTGTTACAGGATGCGTTTGCACAATGTATTGGAGGACTTCTGAGCGTAGTAGTTCAGGAGCTTCAAGTGGGAATTGAGTGTGTACACCCAAATCTCAGTCTTGTCTCACTCAAAGCAGGAAGTTACCCAAGCCGTGTGATGGCTGATGGACGCAAAGGATTGATCGAAGTTGGAGACCTGTATGCCGATGAAGAGAGGGATTTTCTAGTTTCAGTTAACGTCCCAGCTGCATCTGGCAATGAAACGTCATTGATAAAGGTGAAATGTGTATACAAGGATCCCTTAACTCAGGAAACAGCAACAATGGAAAGTGAGGAAGTTAAGATCAAGCGGACTGAAATCTCCGGGCAGGTAGTAATGTCACTTGAAGTGGACAGACAGCGCAACAGGCTCCAAGCAGCCGAGGCGATGGCCCAGGCTCGTGTTGCAGCTGAACGGGGGGACCTAAGTGGAGCAATATTAATCCTTGAAAACTTTAGAAAGATGCTCTCGGAGACTGTTTCAGCCAAATCTCATGACCGCTTATGTGTTGCGTTAGATGCTGAGCTTAAGGAAATGCAAGAGCGGATGGCGAGTAGGCATGTGTATGAAGCATCTGGGAGAGCATATATACTTTCTGGATTGAGTTCACATTCATGGCAAAGAGCAACAGCAAGAGGTGATTCCACTGATAGGTCAAGTCTTGTTCAGGCATATCAGACACCATCAATGGCTGAGATGCTTACTCGATCTCAGGCCATGTTACTAGGTAGTCCATCAGGGCAGAGGCTTCTCCAGCCACTGTTGTCAGTCAGATCACAACCAAGCCCAAGGTGACCAAAGAAGGATTTTGTTGGAAACCATCTTCAAATTAAGCCCTTCCACTGATTTTGCCATTTTGGCTTATAAAATATGTGGGGGAGGGTGGTAGTAAACGGGAGTCATAAACAGAAGATTTCTTTGAGCTGTGATTTTGTTGTTTAATATATGTAAAAATGAATAAAATATTGAGGAAAGGGTGGAGGGTTACTTAAAACCAATGGAGAAAAGGGCAGTAGACAGGAATTTACTACATCATGGTTCTTCTATTTTGGGGTTTAAAGGGTTTTCTTTTGGCTTCACTTTTCTTTCCTCTAATTATGTCTTTTTTTGGGGGTGGTGTACATACAGAAGAATGCCTTTTTTTTTTCTGGGACACCTGGGTATAAAAGCTTGTAGCTGTGCAAATGGTTGGGATGATCTCATCAGTATAATATATGTTTTCAATTCTTTCAGAACTCGTTCTTTTCAATAATTTGTCTTTTATATGTCTTCATCTCTAGGCATGGAAATGATAGGGGGAACAATGGCACATTTTGCCACAGTAAATGCTCGTGAATTTCTAGTTTCTACCAAACTCTGACATGCCAGATCAATGGTAGTTGGGCAATGGTTGAATGCACACTAACTTGCATAATTATACAACTCTTCCACCTGTTGAGTTTTATGCCGAGTTTGTAGTCGCACATTTTAAGCATAGTCAGTTTAATGATACCACTTTAATTTTATTTCAAAATTTAGTGTATTACCTATTGAGGGTTTTGCAAGTTCATACGTCTACATGCTGTGATACATTCAAGTCTAACCATGTAGCCTCCCTAGTAATATTATTAGCACAAAAATCTTTATAACAATATTTACACGCTTTTTCTCTTTCTCTCTCTATCACATTACTTGTCTCACATTTTTTCCGATCTATCTAGTTTGTGTACAAGCTGTTGAAACAATTTCTTATATATGTAAGAAAGCACTCTTTTGGGATTAGAAAATTGTTACTCCATCAACTTTGAAGCAGTGCTATGATGTCTCAAGTGGTCCAACAGAGTTTTGTTATTATCTTACACGGCACTCTAGGCTGTTTGCATACAGGGAGAAACCATGCAAGTCACATGTGACTAATGAATTGCACTGATACAAGTCACGTGTAAGCAGGTCTGAAACGACAAATCCAGTGAACCCATCCCTGCCATACATGGACATGTTTATAATTAGTTGTAGTGTGGTCCATCATTCTATTCTAGTCATGTGTGATCCCGTTCTCTTGCAGCATTGTAAACAAATGCTCTTGCTTTCCGCCAAGTGTTAGATGATGAACTTTGGCTCATCATGTAGACTAACCTTTTAACTACACAGGTTGCAGACCGACTAAATTTTGTTACAAACCAAATATTAAAAACCTTTTTAGCTCAAGTATAGGCTTCGCAACTTGAATATACCAAGAAACTATCCGCTAAAAGACCAACAATCAACTTGCACAAAGAAGGCAAGTTCTAGCTGCCTTGGTTTATTGCGACAAGAGTCATCACTTGTCAGGGATCAGATTTGATTACAATTTGGTTGCCGGCTTCACGGAAAATTCTGTCAAATCACTACTAAAACTTTTGCAAAATTTTGGGGAATGGAAAATTCTGAACTAGTCTCTTGCAGATTTTAGCAGAATCCAAATAAATACCGTTGAATTCAATTCTAATACTTCCGCTTCTGTTGAATTCAATTCTAGTGTTTCGGATAAGAAATTGTTTACCAAGTTTATCCACCTATTTACGAAGGGTGACCAGAATCATTTGAACCAGTACCCGGAGAATAATCTTCAATAAGAACAAATGCATACTACTTTACATGCTTTTGTTGAAAGTCTAGACCATGAATAGGTTTGCGCAAAACCTCACATTACATTTTCCGTTGGGATGTTACGCGGATATTCGAGTAATTCAAATATGGATCATCGAAGAGCTGCAAAGAAAAGAAAGTGACAAGATATGCATCCTTCACGAACTTTATATTTAGACTGCCTAAAAATTGGGGATCATTGGCTCCCCTAGGTCAGTAGGATACATTCATGTTTGCCAAGGGAGTTGTTTCTTAGAGAAGCATAAAGTCACTTTCATCATAACTTTCACTAGGAAGATCAATTCGTTTCCTTTTGAAACCACATCTCGTGGTGTATGGATATTTTCCTCTTTGGCCTCAAAGTTCTGGATCTCAACAATATCAAAGATATAGAGTGGATTCTTTTTGTAGGTCATTGTACATATATTAGAGACTTTGGAAGGTGACACTGTTCTAAATTGTATTTGCAGTTATGTGGTGATAGTTAATGCAGTAGAAAATTGTCAATAGATGTAGCTTTTACAGCTAATTGCAGTCATCATGCAATTCCTGAGAGTAAAAAGTTTAACGTTACGGAGGCAGTTGGGATTTTAAATTGTAATTTAAAGAATGGGTGGAATGTTGTACTTTGCTTGCAAACAAGTAACCACGTCCTTACAAAGTAGTTTCAGAAATGTACTAATCTTTTTTTGGAGCCTATAGATATACAGTTCCGTACAGATCAGTAAATCCGCTTACCGTTTCGAATAATTTTACGAGCAATTTTACTTGATAACACTGAACATGAATCACAGGTATTGAGTTTTGTGACAGCTAAAGTGGCTGCATTAGCGTTATCGTTATAACATCCAATTTGCATCACTGCAAGATAGGTAAAAAAGACAAACTAAAACATGACAAGAAACATTTACACTTTCTCACCCTTATTAAAGTAGAACCAAACGAGTACCTTTTGCTATTCCCAGCACCGTACGTAAAAATCCTTGGTACACAAATTTCAAAATTTTATCTCAACTTCCACTCCCATAATGTCATAATCAAAAGTCAAAACACTAAAGATGCAGGGGAATACCAATTTCGCTAGCAAGATGGAATTGGCTTTTGACTCCATAAAAGTTGATCTCTAGAACGGTACATGAGAAATTCTGACAAAAGTTGTTTCAAATCCACAACTCTACTCTAGTCTCGATTGCCTTCATTTGGTTTAGGAATTTTCTTGTATTCATACTTGCTAATGTCCACCTTTTGTTGCAAAGCCTATGCAACAACAAACATAAGTTAAATCATGGACAATCTAGACTACAATATGTTAATGAAGAGGAAAACAGACCTTTAGCTCATCGTCCAAGGAAATCTGTTTTGGATTGTACGCATGCACTGGTCCTGTCCTAGACAATGCTTTTCTTGTTTCAATTATTTCCCACTCCTGATCATCTTTCACCCTTGCAAGATCCTTGCTGGACAGAGACAGTTGCATTATATTTTAGAATGAGGATGAAGTCAAACAGAATGAACAATGAAAAAAGAAGAGTTAGGTAAACACACACAGTTACATTTTTATACACTGTCTCTACAAGAAATTTACATTGTAAAAGAATAAGAAATTGTGGTATACCTAAATTTAAAGATAGTTGTTGTAAAGTAAACAAATATATATGATTGAATGACCGTGAAAAATACAACAAACACAATAATAATTCTAAACACAAAGCTTATAGGGCAGTAACTAACCTGCCTTGCAAGAGTTGGGCAAGGCCTATAGAGCCGAGGACAGTGAGAGAGATCATAGGAAGGCCATATCTCACAAATGGGCTTCTCCTGCCCCATCTTTTGAATGCTTTGTCAGTTGTGGCAGTTCCTTTTGCTGCCCCCTCACTCTGGACTGTAGTCATTATTATTGGTCACAGAATTCAAATGTTGGCCTGAAATCTCAGCCCAGTGACATTATGAGTGAAAAGAAAACCTAATCAATTACGAATTCATTCACGCCACTAGAATTGGCATTCTATCAAACATGTAATGTTCAAGCTACACACAGAGTCGCAATAAGTTAACATACAAACTTCAGCCACACACACAAGCCTGCAATTACAAACTGAAGAAGGCTTCTTTCACTCCAACAATCTAGGGTTTTTAACTAACCTTTGGGCTCGGAAGATTGGGTCATTCGGTTTTGGAAATGAAAAATGTAATTTTTTTTATCAATTGTTGGAAATGATCTGATCTGGCCCGAAAGGAACGAATTGTGATTTAATTGTGAGAAGCAGAATGGTGAGATAAGAAGTGGAGCACACAGAACAATAGAACTTACCTCTTTACAATTCACGTCCTTCTCAAACACCAACTATGTTCTCTTTTTCTGTTTTCCCATGTAATTTTGATCAGAAGAAACAACTTTGAAATAGTAGTGTTCTGTTTGCGAAATAATCCCCTCCTACCAGCCAAGAACTGCTGAAAACCATTTTCCTAATCAATACTTATATATCACGTTTAAATTTTATATTCTAAAAAAATTACTGAAACTTATGCCTAATAATCTCTTTAACTGAAACAGATTTAGATTTTAAAATTAAATTTTATTTATTTTAACCAGGAGTTCCAATTAGATAGCAACTCATCTATTTTAACTTTAATACTTTCTAAAAATGTATAACTTAAATACTTATATACTAACAATATACTTTTATTTCACAAATAATAGTCTATGTGATATAATATTATATACATATTTATACTATTATTTGAAAGATAGATTAAAAATATATATTTTTTTTTAATTTTATGATTCAGTCATGTTTAAGTTAATATCAGTGCCTACTACTTGGAGTAGCTAAATTTTGGTTAAAATGTTTGGAATCTTACATAAATTACATTTTTAATTTTAGTTGTCTAATAAAATTTTGAGTCTAAATAAATAGGGATAATTTTGTGCAACCTGCCTGGTGAGTATCCTGATTATATATACTATGAAGAAAAATGTGAAGCTTTTATTTAATGGCTTTTTATTATATAAAAAATATATCATGGATTTTATTATAAAGGTTGTTGAATCAATATTATAAAAATGATAAGTTATTTTCATCATTTGATACAGAATCATATTTTCAACTACATTTTCTATCCGGTTATCTTATTTCAAATTTTAATAAATTAAAATTTATATTATATTAATTTTAATTATATATATTTTAATATATATTATTTTTTATTTTAGACAAACTTATTTATTATATAGAAATAAGATAATAAAAAAAATATTCAAATATATTTATAAAAGTATAACGCTATAAAAGTAAATATTAAAAATAGAACAAACTTATTTACGTTGTAATAAATGAAAAATAACTTATCACGATTTTGCAACCATACAGTTCTGATGCAGAAACCCTTACAATGGTTAAATGTGTTTCTTTTTTAAATTCTACAGTACAACACCAACATGACAGACAACCATGGATAACCATATCTAGACACTTCTTCAAATGTTTTGTTTCTTCCACTAGTCAAACAACATATTCCAAACATCCTTTCTCAACAGTGAAAAAACATACTATTCAAGTTTTTTCTAGTTCCAACTTTAGACAAGAAGCAAAATCGCTAATAGCAAATTCGCCAATGTTTTTATAAGATTAATTAGATAAAGGCTAAAAAACCTTTAACAGCTAAGGGTTTTGCAAGTTGTAAAGTGAAGTATTAAAAAATATTAGATGGAAACATCCGAGAATTTCTGGATTGTTTCAAATAAACTATTCTAGTGCATGCTTCATTGTGCAATGAAGAACCCTTAAAACTTGAATGTTCAAAGATACTTCTTTGAATTTGGAGAAAGGATCATGAATGGAAGAACATAGATAATAGAAAAGCTCCTACAGTTTTCCAACTAAACATAAACGAGGGTATGTCAATAGCCATTTATGCAGACTAAAATCACCTTGTCAAAAGAGAAACTGTTTCAAAGTTCTAATGTCTAAGTAGAATAAGCAAGCAACTAGATGATCTTAAAACTTCAAAAAGAAAAATTAAATCATTGCAAATTATTTTCAACTTCAAGTGTTTCATTTCACTTCCATGGCCTTTTCTTCCATCTGGGCTGCAGTAGCTGGAGATATTTTGGTCTTCCGGCATGGCTTGGAGACATTGGCATTAGAGGGTTTAGGCACAAGCTTGCAACCCAATTTCTTAAGGAGCACGTTCCAACTTCCCTTTGACTTCATCATTTTTTCCAAATCTTGTTTCATGCTCAAGTACTCCTTCTCCAGTTCAGCCACTCTCTCTTTCATGTTGTCAAAAGCCGCAACCGGGTTCTGTGGAGTGTTGCCATCATTTCTTATCAGAGGCAGGTTTGCATTCAGATTTTGTGAGTTCTCAACACTGTCAGAAGCAAAGAACCAGCCAGCAACTGATGTGCGCAGCTTCAGTTGTTCAAAGAACAAGACTTGCACTACTACACGAAGTGGTAACCTCTCATTTTGAGCTGCATGTGTGCTGGCCTCCAATGACAGCTTCTGGCAATTGATGAGCCTGCAGATTTGTTCTTTCTCAGAGTCTGTCAGCCAATTATGATTCTGAAATTTAGAGTCCGTTAGTATCCTTCATAGGCCATATAAATGTAAATAGTGAAGTTTTGTTATCATTCAACAAGCTCCACCACAAACTATTAGGAACATGTTGATGATCATGTGATCATTTACAAGATAAGGAAAGAAAATTATAGATTTTATTTTGTACCTTGAGATATATATCAATGGCACGGTATAAACCATCATCCAGGGTCCTGACATGATCAGGAATTACAGCAGCAAGTGATTGAAATTTTGGTAACTTCACATTTACATCAGATGCAACTTCAGCTAAATAAGAATCTATCAGGTTAGCCACTTTTGCCATTGGGCTCAGAGGTTGAGAAGTTCCCACTATGCTCCTTTCTTCCTCTATATCATTAGACGTACCATCACTGAGATCATGCTCTACAATCACGAAATGGTCAAGCATTCTCTGGACACAGTCAACGTCATGTACAGTCTCCATTGAGTATCCAATATTTGGAATCAAAAGATCTTCCAGATCTGCTTCATCCAATTGAGAGCCAATTTTTTTCTCCAAGCTTGAGCAGCAAGATGAACTAGCATACAAGGCCATTGCTGTCCTCAGACACCCCACCAAAAACTTGGTTGGTGCTATGCCCTTTTCATTTGGCAGCAACTCCACTATTTCCTCAATAAGATTCCTTTGATCTGCTTCAGAAGGGGTAGAAAGAGATGACTTTCCATTCTGTGAACTTGCTTGACTTCCTAATAAGGGGATGTGTTTTTTTGCATAGTAAACAAGGGATCCAGCAATTCTCTTAGGTTGCATGTTTCGTGCAATAGCACCTTGTATGAACCTTTTATACAATGGCAAACTAAGGGAAGATACATCATCAAACCACCAATCTTCACCTAATGCCTTTGGTGTTAGGCTTATTCCATTCCACACTTCTGCATCCTCTGGACTCTGCGCAACACTTTGACCTGAGGAGACAGGCAAATTAACCAAACTTTGATCTGCTACTTTCAGGACCAAAGAGTTTATACTTCGTGAAGCGATGTGAAGCTCTTCAGCAGTAGGTAAAACCTCCTCACATGTTTTAAGAGCCTCAAGAGTGGCTGTCCAGTAACCAAACACATGATTAAGGAAATTTTCTGTTTGCATGATCAGATTCCCCTCTCCATAGTGCTCAGTCATTTGGAGGTACTCTGCTGCACACCTGAGACCCACCACATTGGATGCAGTCATCTCCATTTTGACACCATAACAAAACTTAGCAACAAGCAAAAAGGCCTTGGCTCCTCCAGGTAGGTCATGCAGTTCCAAAACAGACTTCTCATGCTCGCTTGATATTTCTTTCATCAAACTTTCTAGCTCTTTGCTTCTTGATATCAATGGAAACTGGTAACGCGGCAATGTGACTTGTAATGACAACGAACAAATATATATAGACATACTCCTATTGTTTTGTCATGCATTCAGTGATATCTTAAAAACGCATGGTATCTGAGATATATTATTATTAGACACAACAATAGAAGCTATGAAAACATACCTTGTGGAGATGGAAAGATGTATCACCAATTTCAATAATGATATCACTTGGAAGTCCAGTTGAGCACAGCCTAGAAATGGGAATTTGGAAGCCAACGAGGTTACTGATAATGAATAAACTATAACAAGATTTCACTGATAAATAAAATGGTGAATTATGTATAGAATATATAGACACTGTTGATGCAACTAGGTTCAGAATTCGGCTTCAAATCTGTCGCTATAAACCAAAAAACAAGTAGAATGTAATTAAAGTTATTATGTTCTCACATTGTGAATTCGACTTTGAACATTTGTAGGGAAAGAACACACAACAATGGAATGTAGCATTATAATTCATTGTCATCCATCTCAAAGTGTAGATAATTTGCATTGTGTTTTGGATTAATGCATCAAATGATGAAGGGAACATGCTATTAGATTATAATGATGTGATTAAACAATAGGAAAGAAGTGAAAAAGAACTGACCAACTTTGGCCATAGAGGTAAAACATTTCAGATTTGGATCCCAGCTTCATGCACGCCATGTGTGGCTCTTAATTAACATCAAAATGTTCCTTCAAAGTGGCAGAGAAAATTTAAAAGGTACATGACAGCTATTCTCCCTTTTGTCTTTGTTTCTGTTTAGGGCACTGAGATTTTTTCCACGTTTTTCTCTCACTGAGACATAATTTGTTATGCCAACAATGTGTAGTGTGTATACTGATTCCGGTTCTAAAGGTGGAAAATTTAGGAAGAAAAATAGGATACAGCAGTTATGCTAATGTGTAATGAGAAGAGTGATTCTCTGTTGAAGCTGTTACAGTAATTTCCTTTTAGTAATAAAAATAACACAATATATCTTCTTCGTTTGTGAATACTAAAATAACCGTGTACTAAATTTTCTCTTATGTAGTATATAGCCAAGGAAAGACATAGCATACTACATGAGTTTAACAAAAGTTCACTGTGAGTAAATCATGTTGATGAATGCTCCATTTATTAGATTCTATTGTTATTAAAATCTATCAATAAATAAAAATAATTAATTTAAGCAAGTCTATTGAATTTTATATTTATCAAATATAATATTTTTCATGTTAATAAAATTTATTACAAGTTTCTATTAAGAAGTTATTACAAATTAAATATATATTAAAATAATTACATCTAAAGTAAAAACAAATTTATATAACATATTTTGAAATAAAAAAAAAAAAAAACATATGCAGTTGTTACTGTAATCTATCTGTATTGTTAAACATATGTAATTCATCTCTTACTTTTTTGTTCAATTACTATATTACATAATTAAAACCGTGTTATTAAATATTATATTCATTGATTATAATGTATTTATTAATTTTCATTGCATGATTTATATAATTTTATATTAATAGCATATTTAGTAGAAAAATTATTATTAAAAAAATATAATATTAGTCTATAAAACATATTTTAAAGTAATAAAGTTGAAATGCATAATAATATTATACATATAAAATGATAATTATATAATAATAAATTTTATTTTAATCTTATTTTTTTATTTAAATACTTGCACGATTTATCTTAAGTTTAAATGTATACTAAAATATGCTTACTCTTTGAATATTATTATTATTGGGAAATTTTTTTTAAGTAAAAAAATAAATAAATATAATATTAAAAAAGAAAGGAAGTATATGGTAAAAAAAGTCCATCAAAATTAAAGTTATTTTGCTAGTATATTATGCAATTGAAATGTATTCTTTTACTTTTTTACGTTAAAAAATATTTAAATTATGTTATTTATATTTTGATATTCATATATGGTAATCGTTTGATAATTTTTTTAATTATGATAATTTTATATTGAGATGTTTTTATATTATTATAAAATTTTTACATACATAATTTTTTTGGTTTGCTATTATTTCTTAATAAATAGGAAACTTACAAATAAAATATACATAAAACAAGTTTTCTCTTATAATTAAAGACAACAGCATATTCTCATATATATATATATTTTATCTATTTTAACAAATTCTCATCAAATTTTTAAAAATATGATTAATATTTGAGACACGTTAAATGTTAATATATAAAAGAAATGAAGTTTAGAGTGAAAATTTTCCTCCCAAAATTAATCTTACTTCTTTTAAATATATATTAAATAAATAAATCAGTAAATGTGAAAAATTAGTAATAAATATAAATAATTGGAAAGCGAAATGTAGCCATGAAAAGTTAATAATTAGCATATTTATCGTTAGCGAGCAATGAAAGTGCAAAACATAAAATTGAATTATTTCCAAATATTAAAATTTAGGTCACGTTTAATTTTCAACGAAAATTTATGTATCTCCTAGAATTTATCGGTAAGGCTGAATTCATTTAATTTGTGGAGAAAAAAAATATCAATCTTAATTTATAAAAGTAAGGAAATATGGGTAAATAGTTTCATCTCAAAATTAAGGTTACTTATATAAATATTCTTAAATAATTTAGTATAAACATAAAAAAATAAATAAATAAATAATTGATTAATGATTGAAAATGGAAACAATATACTAAAAAGTAATAATTATCATTTATCACCAGGCAATGAAAAAAACAATTCTTAAACTGCAATTATTTTCAAATTTTAAGTTTTAAATTATAAGTTTCATTTTCAATAATAATTTTATCTTAGTTTTAACTTTTAACTGTAAGGTTAAATTAATTAAAATTTTGAAAAAAAAAAATATGAAGGGTATTTAATTTATTTTAATTTGAATTTTTTATTGTATTCAAATTAATTCAAGAAATAAATACAAGTTACTTTAATTTGATTCATCTATTTGAAAAAATTGAAACGTTACACTAAAAAGTTAATAATTGACATGTATCATCATTAATAAATAGAAATACAAAATTTTAGTTGGACCTATCTTTTTAAGATCATTATAATGGTTAATTGAAATTAAATTTTCTATTTTACTTTTATAAATTAAAATATAAAATATTTCTTTTCTACTTTTATAAATTAAGATTTGAAATAATTCGTAATGGTTTGTTTTTTACATGAGAATTGCGCTAAAATAATTAGTAAAATTTGAAAATATATTATGTTGATTTTTTTTTCTTATTTAGGTCTTTCCAAAATATTACTAATTTTACATTTGGAGATAGATCGGTAATTTTGGTTTATATACATATCTGTTAGTTTTGGAGAAATCAGAAAATCTTACATGAATGTGAGAAAAAAAATAAATTATGTTACCACTTGATATGGGTTAGTTTGCTCGAATGAGGGGCTACAAACAACAAACTATAACGTGTTACGAGATTGCGATTTTTCATATTACTATGTTTTTGCTTAAGAAATCATTAGAAAAGGAAACATTTGTTACCTCTCAATTTTCATTTTCAAAAAAGACACTAGAATAATTTTTTTTTATTCTGTAAAAAATGTTGAGTTTAAAATAATTATTTTTCATATGTAAGGTGAGAAAGTGATGGTCTATTAAAAATATATTATAAACTAAAACTACCTATAATCCGTCACTTCCTGACTTTGTGAAGTTAAATATCGTAATTATTCTTCATGCACTCCCATTATTACTAACATTACTCTCATACTAATTGTAAAAAAACGAAACTACCCTCCTACAGTTCACCATATCACCTTTGCCTCCATTGCTGTCGTTGCCAAGGCTAGCACTGTTCCTATCGTCCCCATCGTTGTGCTATCGTGGTTGCACCTTTGTTCACTATGTATTCTTTGTGAGGAAGAAGAAGAGGAGAACTCGTTTGAAAAAAAAAAAAATGGTTCAGGTAGCTATCATACATGGTTATGATTTATTTAAAAAACTCGTTCTAGGATGCACTTCATTTGTTTTGAAAAACTTATTCTATAAAGCTCATTTCAGAAAGTATTATGTATGTTCTAAATATTCCGTTCCAAAATATATTTTATGGGTTTTGAAAAGTGTGCTCCAAAAATTATGTTATGATAATTCTGTTTTGAAAATACTTCTTAAAATTCTATTATGGAAATCATGTTCTGGATATTTGGGAAACCTTGTTCTGAACTGTTTATTTTTGAAACAGAAAATTTAGAAGTTACTTTTATGAAAAGTAAAATGATTATTTAAAAAATTAAGGGTGCAGTTAGAAATTATGGAGGTGCAGAGAGAAAAAACCTTTAAAACCTAATTGTTTTTTTATTTGACCCAAAGTGAGAGTTTACCATAGTTTACAGGGCTTTTACTTCCTACATCACCTAAATTTCTAATTGCACCCACCAAATTTCTGAAATATTAATTTTACCGTTTACAGTTTTATTTAAAAGTCACGAGCTCCATGAAAAACTTGGTTGGTGGTGTTAGTTGAAGGGCGCTGGTGGAGGAAGGGGATAGTTTTGATGACGTACGGTGGAGCTCGTGGTATTATTTAGAAGCAATGGTAGGGGGCTTCAAGTATGGAAGACCTTTTTTTTTTTTTTTTTTAATAATGTTGGCTGAAATGGTGAAAATGATGTTTCCAAATTTTGGAGTCTGGAAAAAGGCTTTCAAAACAATTATTCTGGAACTTGTTTATGAAACAAACAATGCCTTTCATAATAGAGTTTTTCGAATTGTGAAGGGACGTTATGGATAACTCAATCCAGAATAGTTTAGGGTGTTTGTCATTGTATTCTAAAACCATTTTCCAGAAAATTATGAAGTACGTTGTTATACAGAAGCATTATGAAATTAAAAGTTTTGTACATTTCTGAAATTGTTGATTAGAAGCTTATGGTAGTATGTATTTGGGAAAGAGAATTCTGGAATAGGAAATATGTTTTTCGGAAAACGAATCCATATATAGGACTATGAATTCTATAAATATAATTTTAAAATATTAGTAGAAAAATGGCCTTTTATCTCAGTTCTGAAAGACATTCTACGTCAGTTTTGAAATCGATATAGAAAGTCTTAGACACATAATGTCGGTTATGTAATTGACATAATATGTACACCACTATATCGGTCGAAAATAAAAACCGACATCATATACCCAATTAAAATAACTGAATTACAGCGGATACTACAAGGTTGTAGCTTATAATCAACATAAAAAATCATTTTAAAAAAATAATAATGGGTTCATAAATCTCTAATCGATACAAGAAAACACTACAAAAAATAATTTTAGAAATTTCTAACAAGTATAAATATGTGAAATAAAAGGTTACAATGTAAAAAAAATAGGTAAAAAATAACAAAAAAAATAAAAAAGAAATCCTAAACGATAGAATTTTGGAATTTCCAAAAGCCTAACCGCCGAACCAACAAACGTAGTATCTGACCAAATTTTATTCAAAATTCACTCATGCGTCAAGAGGAGGATATTACGTGTTGGAAAGTCCCAACAGACGTAATATGAGCTACATACTACGTCGGTTGACACCTCCTAACCAACATAGTATCTTTAGCATTTTCAAATTTTGCACTTTTACTTTTTCCAGTCTTTTTCTATGTCAGTTATAAGTGATAATCAATGTAGAATATGATATATTACGTCGAGTTTGAGTTAACCAACGTAATATCTCTTTAAATATTTATAAAAATGTCACCGCGTTTTTTTTTATATCAATTTTATTTTAACCAAAGTATTATCTTAACGTATAATGTGTTTTTTATATTAATGGAAATGTAATTTGTATTCCAAAAACAATATTCCGAAATAAAAAAAAAATATAATTCTAGAGTTACATTATTTGTAGTCACTGTTCTGGATTTTGCTTTCTAGAAGAAATATCCATAATCTAGAATTCACTTTCTGAAATGTTTTAAGCTGGTTTTTTTTTTTTTTCTAACATGAACTGATATTTTTGTAGAAATATTATGAATCAAAGGTTAGGTTTTACAATGGAATATAATGAGATTGGCATGCGGGGTATAGATGATGATGATATAGAGTTCTCCATAATTTGCAATGTATTGGATAATGGATTTAGGCTACATGAATGCACTAATGCGCTTACAATAAATAAGGTAGACTGCCATATTGGTATTTATATATTGTGTGTCTCTGAAGTGTATTTGACAAATAAAATATAAAGTTGTTAAGTTTTTGTAATTATTTATTACTCAAGATGACTTATGGAAACAGACAAAAAGAGTTGTTTTATGAGTTTGATTTTGTTATTATTATATTAAAGTTATATATTGAAGAGACAATAACAACAAGAAGAAAGCCTTATAATATATTATTAGATTGTGAAAAATGAAGTAAATACAAGGATGTAAAAAGGACATAGAACTTATTAATAATGGAAATAGGAAATGTGACTCATCTTTGAAATTATGAGAGAAATCAATGACGGGATGAATGATGGATTTTGAATTTATTTCGTATCTCCCATAATAACGATTTGACAGATACATTAATAATAATAAGTTATCCATATGTAAATAGGTTAAAGCTTACTTTAGGAGAAGTCCATATTTATTAATATAACAAAGAGTTCACTAAAACTTAAAAATATTCTTTTAACAATAAAAAAAACATAATGATAAAAATGTAACCACTTAAAAACCCATCAAGAGCATAAAATCAGCGAAGTACCCACAGTTGGTCCCAGAGACTTTCCTCTTGTCTAAGTTATTAAATAGAAATATAATAAACTGAGGATGTACCACCAATAAAATGCCTTAAGCAGGCAGAAGTATTTGTCGAAAATAGTAAAGATCGTTTTAAACTTTTGAAAACAAAGTATTTGGTTTAAAGGACAACATAAAATAGTGTATGTAAATGAAAGCTCAACCATCAAAAAGATTATTACAAGCCATGGTTTAGCGCGTACAAGAAACACATGTACGTGCAAGCACAAACATAAAAAAAATTATTCCATACTATCATTTCTGTTGTGAAAGATTACAATAAAACTGTCTAAAATAAAGTTGAAATTAATTAAAAATAATTTTAAGAATGTTATGAAATATATAAAATGCTTAATTAAATTTATGATCTTTGATAAATTTGGATGCTTTTAATTTATTTATTTATTTATTGAGTATTTAAAATGTTTATATTTTCCAATTAAATTTTTACCATTTAACTATTTTTTTGTTAATTTAAGTTGTTATCTTCTTTCACAACTTTAATTTATGTTCTTTCACAACTTTCACATTATCATCTGCATTTATAACGACAAGGGACTGCTGTTATTATCACCACTAATATAGAGTGACAATTACTATATCTTGTTATTCAATATATAATTCCAGATTTTCAATGAAAATAATAACACATGAATAAATAAATAAAACAGAAAAAATATGTTAGTTAATTAACAGTTAACAAACAAATTAAACAAATTTTGATTACTTAAAAAATTTAAATGATTAAATTTTACGGATATAAAACTTAATTATGTCTAAATAGAAAAACTTTCAGAATCTTGCTAATATAATAACTAAATGATTACATGATAATTAAATAGTATGGGAAAATATATAAAATATTTATATTTATATCATAATAATTGTTATATGGTGTTGGAAATGTTATATATTCAATAAGAGTTTTCAAAAGCTAAACTCCTTTTTCAGAGTTGATTAAACTAATGAGACTATAACGGAGAATGATACTTTGATATTACTATTGTTCATGTAATTCCTATTTGACATTCCAACGTGTTATATGGGTCCTACTAGTGAAAGAGAGAGAATATGTTTGTTTTTTTGTTATATACGGAAGGGTAATTTCGTCAACTTATGTGTATATTGAGAACCAATTATGTGTACATAGAGTGTCGAAATTGTGACCGTAGCTAACTACTTAAATGTATGATAAGATTGGAAGAATTGACAAGCAATGATTTAATATAGATGTCAGAATTATGAACATAGCTAACCACTTACATGTACACTCCGACGTGTCATATGGGTCTACTAGCGAAAGAGAGAGAATACGTTTGCTTTTTGTTGTATATGAAAGGGTAATTTCGTCAAGGTGATTAGACGTGTACATGTAAGTGCTTAGCTATGTTGACGAAATTACCCTTCCGTATATAACAAAAACAAACGCATTCTCTCTCTTTTACTAGTGGAACCCATATGAAAAGTTGGATCATGTCAAATAAGAGTTACATGAAAAGTAGTATCAAAGTATTATTTTCTCACTACAATTTCTTAAGGTTAACAAAAAAAAGTTATGTCAAACTGCAATCCAACTAATTTATATACTAATAACAGTTTCTAAAATTTTAACTAACAGTATTAATAACTATTTAATTGAAAATAATCAAACTTGTCATATTCTTGTAAATATATTTAATTTTATTTTTTTATTAAATTTTCTGCTAAAATTTTATTACAAATTTAGTTCAGAATATGTAAAGATTTTAAAGGAAAGAGAGAGAAAATCAAGAAAGAAATAGATGAAAAGACAAAAAAATATAAAAGAGAAAGAAATTATTATTATTAAATTTTGTATAAATAAGTATAAATAAGTGAAGAGGTCAAAAGCTATATTATGCAGTTATGTACAGTTAAGTAATAATCGATCTAAGTAATAGAATATATTAATATTGAAAATAATTTTGCTAATTAAGTAAACTTTGTTGTAGTGATTTTTTTTTATATTTATAGAGGATAAAATATAATAATAAAATTTGAAAACATTAAGTGATATGTGAAATAGTTAAGTGAATGATCTATACATTTAAAAGGAAATATTTACATTTTTATTCAACCGTATTTTTTTCATAAGATTGAACTTTGACACCGATGTATTTTAAAAGTTTTGAAAGAATTCATACTTCATTTTACTCTATAAAATTTGTTTGTAAGTAAAGAGAAGGTAGAATATAAAACTATAAAATTTGTTTGTAAGCAAAAGAGAAGGTAGAATATAAAACCACAAAATGATATATGAAAGAAGTTTTACTGAGTTATTGAAATTGTTAAAGGAGATGTTTTAAGAAGATAATACGTTATCCAATCCTCGTTATTTAAAATTAATTTTAAATAAAATTAATTATAATAATTTAATAGATAATTTTGTATAAAAGATTTAAAAAAAAAAATAAATAAAAAAATCATAATTTTAATTATTTTATTAATTTATAAAAGTCTTATCTTTTTAATATGTTTTAGGTGTTCTAAAATTTGAGCTTCCACTAATTTTAATACTTATTTAACTAGGTTTCAAAAACTTGTATTTTAATCCCTAAAACTTTATCTAGAAAAATAAAAAAATGTGTAAAGTTGATAGAAATTTTACTTATTATTTTTATCAATAAAGAATTGTATTGTGAAGTACTTTTGGAATTTTCCAATCCATATACACACAAAAATATTTACTTAGAGGTAAAACTGGATCTAACTCCTTTAATACCTCAACTTGTTTACATGATGCCTAAAGTAATCCATTTCCTAGATTTGAAACCATTAAACATAATAATTAAAAACTCATTGTGTCTCCTCGGTACATAATTGTAATCTATAGGTAACCATAAAATAAAATCATCTTATACAAAATCAGTATAATGTTTAATATATCATAAGTATTGCACAAAATCATCTTCTTCTTCAAAATCACTTTTAAATTTTACTTATACACTCTGGTTTATCTCTCAAGGGATACAAAAGAGATCCAAAATATCAAAAATCTAATCAATGGATTTAAAATAGAAAGTAGTATCACTTTTTACTCAGTAAAATAAAAGACAACTACAATTTTTAGATTAATACTGTCTAACTTTTAATAATTAACTGCTAAGATTTATAATTTTTCTCCACTTTTTTTAATCTGGCAACTATATCAAAATTTGACCAATCATAATTATTTTTTAACGGTGAATACCTATATGTACTGTATGTCCACGGCATGAGTTATTTCTTTTTCATGGTACTCAAAAGGGCCACATAGACAATCCATTAAATTCATCTCTTGGGACCATGGTTGCATGGCAAGAAAAATCCAAAGACAAGAGACAAAACGGACTGTATCCTTTCCAAAACTATGTCAGTTCATAAAATAGAGCCAAATGCAATCACAGTATGCCTAAATGCCATGCACACCAACACGTACTCAACATGACTTCAACTCTCTCACCATCTCAACCCAAACAGCAAATACAGTCCATTTCTCTGAGCCCTGAGCCTACTTCCATCATCACCACAACCACCTCTATATGTATTCATTCTCTTCCGCCACCTCAATTTCTTCACTTCAACACATGTCAACCTCCATATATGCGTGTCATCCCATGCCCAAATCTCCATGCATGTTCTAAGGACCATCTCTCTTATATAAATACCCCTAACATCACTCACTTCTTTCATCATCCATCCAAAGTACTACTACAATATTCCATCCAAATACCCCAACCCAACTCATATTTAATAGTTCTCTACCACCATGATGAGAGCAAGGGTTCCACTGTTGCTGGGAATGCTTTTCCTGGCTTCACTTTCTGTCTCATTTGGCAAGTCGGATTCAGAAGGAAAAAATAACCCCTTCTACTTCAGCTCTGATAGGTCCTTCCACACTCTATACAAAAACCAATATGGTCACCTTCGTGTCCTCCAGAGGTTCGACCAACGCTCCAAACAACTTCAGAATCTTGAGGAATATCGTCTTGTGGAGTTCAAGTCCAAACCCAACACCCTCCTTCTTCCTCACCATGCTGATGCTGATTTCCTCCTAGTTGTCCTTAGTGGTAAGTAATCAACTCATTGCATCACACTTGCTTCTCCTGCATGAATAATGTTAATCAATTTTTAATTACAGGGAGAGCCATACTCACCTTGGTCAACCCTGACGGCAGAGACTCCTACATTCTTGAGCAAGGTCATGCCCAGAAAATCCCTGCAGGAACTATTTTCTTTTTGGTTAACCCTGATGACAACGAGAATCTCAGACTAATCAAACTCGCCATACCCGTTAACAACCCTCACAGATTACAAGTACAGCATTCTGTAATTCCGAACAATTTTCTTTTATAATAATTTGCAATTTCTCTCCAAATGTGATAATAAATGTCTGTCGTGTAGGACTTTTTCCTCTCTAGCACAGAAGCCCAACAATCCTACTTGCAAGGGTTCAGCAAGGATATTCTAGAGGCCTCCTTCGATGTAAGCAAGACAACAACATCATCTAATTACATATTTTGGTTGCCATTTGAGCTAGTTGTTTGTCTAAATGTCACACTTGTTGAATGATATCATGATTTTTATAGACCGAATTCGAGGAGATAAAGAGGGTGCTGTTTGGAGAGGAGGGAAAGCAGCAGCAAGGTGGGGAGAGTGAGCAAGAGGGAGTGATTGTAGAACTTAAAAGGGAACAGATTCGGGAACTGAGCAGACATGCCAAAACTAGTTCAAGGAAAGCCCTTTCCTCCAAAGATGAACCATTCAACCTGAGAAACCATAAACCCATCTACTCAAACAGATTTGGAAGGTTGTATGAGATCACCCCAGAGAAAAACCCCCAACTTCGGGACTTGGACGTGTTCCTCAGTTCTGTGGATATCAAAGAGGTAATAGAAAGAAAAAGCATATGGAAGAACTGAGCAATTGAGTTCTATTCACTGTCTTTCTAATTATACAATCTTAGTATTGAGTTGAGACTATAATTAAATAATGGGTTTTTTTGTTAACAAATTTAGGGAGGCCTACTTCTGCCACACTACAATTCTAAGGCTATAGTGATACTGGTGGTTAATGAAGGAGAAGCAAACGTTGAAGTTGTTGGCCAACAGCAGAAGCAGGAAGAGGAAGAAGAGGAAAGCTGGGAATTGAAGAGGTACAGAGCTGAGTTGTCTGAAGACGATGTATTTGTAATCCCAGCAGTTTATCCAGTTGCCATCAACGCTACCTCCAATCTGAATTTCATTGCTTTCGGTATCAATGCTGAGAACAACCAGAGGAACTTTCTTGCAGGTATATAAACTTTCTTTGTTTTATGCCACAGGAAACTTGGTGATGGGGTGTTTTATTTAGAAATGCTAATGCGTGATTGTGATTGAAAATTTGAAGGTGAGAAAGACAATGTGATGAGCGAGATGCCTAGAGAGGTGTTGGAGGTTACGTTCCCTGGGTCTGGTGAGAATGTTGAGAAGCTGATAAGGAAGCAGAGGGAATCGATCTTTGTGGATGCACAGCCTGAGGAGGAGAGTAAGGGAACATTTGTGTACTGAATAACTATCAACTAAATACATCTATGGTCTCATAGAGAGCCTGGAAATATGTATCGGACCCCATGTAACAATAAACAAATCGAGCATATAATGATGCTCGTGTTTTGAGTTCTTCAAATCTCTGCTTTCTGCTTAGTTAATTTGTTATGGTTGGTTTAGTAAAATAAATTTACTGAGGCTAACTATATTATGAAGTGTATTAAATGAAATTAAGCCTTGAGAGGAAACTTAAACCAAAACTTACATAAGCAGTAGGTGAACAAAGCCATAGAAGCATACCAACAAACCTTGATATTTGAACTTGATATTTGAACAATTAATTTGACACTTATACTGAATATTCTTATTTGATACTCCTATTATATTTTATTATATTTTATTAATAAAATATTATCTATAAATAAAATAATAATATATATTAATATTAAATGATGTTAAAAATTAATAAAATATTATCTATAAATAAAATAATAATATATATTAATATTAAATGGTATTAAAAATAATACTAATATCAAATTATCATCATCTTTTAAATAACTGAACAAATATTTCTAATCAGGTGATTTTTATTTTTTTTAAGAAAAAGAATGCAAAATCAAGTCAGGGGCAACGGATGAACTTGTGAAAAAAAAGTTAATACGATTTCAGTTTATTTTTTTTTACAATAATTATAAATTTTATCCATATTTATATGATTTTCAGTTTATTTTTTTGTACTGAAATCATATTAAATTAATACGATTTCAATTTATTTTTTTATACTGAAATCATATCAAATTAACATAATTTTAATTTTATTTTTTTATTTTTATAATTTTAATTCTATTTTTATTTTTTTAATTTTACTTTTACTTAAAATTATTTTATTTTTATTTTTCTAATTTTACGTTTACCTAAAATCATTCTGTAATCACACTACTTTTTTGTTTGAAGCCGTAAAAAAAAATTACACGTTTTTCATAAAGAAACGAAAATAAATGAAAGTGTTTGGTGCTTTTGTCCCAACTAGGAATATACCTGCACAACGTACGAGATTTAATTTAAAAGTTTAATATGTTATTATATCAGATTAATTTATTAAAAATAAAAAAATAAAAAATAAAAATAATAAAAAAGTATAATAGGTATAAATCTATCCATTTGTTGTGTAAATATTGTAATACTAATTTTAACTATTTTTTTTATCAACTCGTTACTATAATTCATTTACATGTAGTCAAATACATAATGATAAACATATTTTATAATAAAAAAACATAATTTGTTTTTTGAAGCTGTTTACATTTTTTTTTTCAATAAAAACAGACACATAATTTTGGACAGAACTTTGAATATTTGTTAAAAAAAGTTTATAAAATCTAACAAAAGATTAATAAACTCTAAAAATATAAACAAATTGTAAAATTAATCCATAAAATGTTAATAAATGAACCAAATATAACCATAAACAAAATAAAAATAATCAAAAAAATGATTCTCTTCTATCTAATAAAAACTGATAATATTCTCCAAATAAATAAAGTTGATTTTTTAAAGATAGAAGAATTAAAAATAATAATAGATAATATGTATAATAAATATAAAAAAATAATATATTATATTCATTAATAAAAAAATAATTAAAATTAATATATTAAACAATAATAATTGAATAATTCATTTCAAAATTCATATATTATAAAAATATATAATATAAAACAATGTATACCATATAACGTATATCGTATAGTGTACAACTTATACCATATAACGTATAACTTATACCATATACCATATATTGTATAACATATAATGTATACCGTATAATATATTACATATAAGATATAAAGTATAACGTATACTGTATAACATATATCGTATAACATGTAACGTATAGTAAAATATCCAATATACAATATACAATATATAATATGTAATATACAGTGTACAATATAAAGTATAAAATGTACACTATACAATATAACATATATAACATATATGACGTATACCATATAACGTATACCGTAAAACCTATACCATATAACGTATACCGTAAAACCTATACCATATAACGTGTACCATATAAAATATATTGCAAAGTGTATACCGTATACCTTATAACTTATATTGTATAACTTATACTGTATACCATATATTGTATAACATATAACGTATAATGTATACTGTATAATGTATATTGTGTAACGTATATCGTATACCGTACACCGTATAACAGTAACATATAATATATACTATATAACATATACCATATAATGTATAAAGTATATCGTATAATGTATGACATATATCGTATATCACGTATAACCTATACTGTAAAATGTAATTCATATAATATATACCGTATAACATGTACCAAATAATGTATACCGTATAACATATACTGTATAATGTATACCATATAACTTATATTTATAACTTATAACTTATACCGTGTACCATATATTATATAACATATAATGTATGTCGTGTAACATATAACATATAAAGCATAACATATAATATATGACATATACAGTATAACGTATAGTACAATATACAATATAGGTGTACAATATATAATATAAAGTATACAATATATAATATACAATATACAAATTGTACACTATACAATATAATATACATATCATATATAATATAGAATATACAATATAAATATATAATATATAATATGTAATATATAATATGCAATAAACAATATCCGATAGAGATATATATGATATTAATTCAAAACTCTGAAAATTTAGAATAAGTTATTAAAATAAAATAAAATTTAAATATAATCTTAATTAAGTTGAGAGAAATATATTTTTAATTATTTTTATTAAGATTGATAATAAAATCCTAAGAGAAAATAGAAATTAAGAGATTTTTAGAATAAATAATAACTTACTTTGTTTAAAATTTTAATCGGTTAAAAATGATCATACACATCTCACTTACTATCATGTTTGATCTGAAACAAGTGAAGTATGGAGTCAAAAATTGAAGAGAAAGGAGAATTTAAAAGAGTGAGGAAGAGAAGAAGAGAAAACAAAAATGGAGTTGCACCGGTCGGTGTGTTTTTCTTTTTTAAAAAGCTCTCCATGCTTACAACCATATACATAAGTTATTAGAAACTTTGCCTACATTAAATATTTGAAGGTACAAATGATTGATAAGTGATTATTTTACTTATGATCTCAGACAATTTTGTTAAGCAAGTTATATTTTGGTAACATCCTGATTCAATGAAATTACTAAATTCGTTTAACACTGTGTTAATGATAGATAATAGGACAAAAATAATAGGTACAGGATGCCCATTCGTGACATTGTTGGTGTTACTTTGATGGGGTTGACCTTCTCTGCTACATGTGAAAACAAATGTTAGTGCATCCAAGAGAGACATGAAATCAAGTCATGAAAGCTTGGGGATCTGTTGTGAATTATTATCATGTAGAAATATTTCAATATCGTGTTAAAACATTTGAAGTTGTTTGTTCTCCATGACCTATATTCGTTGAATATGTCAATGATGTTTGGTTAATTTCGTACAAAAAATAATTGTTAAGGTATGGACGGATAGGGTTATGCACTTAGGTAACACAATAAGTAATAGATATGTATGTCCAAACCACATATTTTGTCGCATTTCATAGGAAACCCAACTCTATTAGTATTTATTTTCCGTTGTAGGGTTGAGGCTGCACATTGGAGTCTAAAGAGGATGTTTCATACCTTCATGGGAAACTTATGCTTTTATTAGGATTCCATTAACAAGATGATAACCTTATAACATAATGTAATTAAAATTTCATTTCAAAAGACTCTTCATGCGATGGGTCATGTCTTTAACACGACATTGTACAAAAAAATTATAGGATGTTGTGTCAAAAATACTTTACAACATATTGCGGAAGAGAATGATTGAGTTAAATATGTTGGCTTATATAAAACTCCTTGTAGTCGTACCCTTAGATCTACTCATGATTTCCTCTTGCTTGTGAATTGACTTCATTTGATGTAGGTAGCATACCACTACAATCAGAGTGTATGTCATTTGATGAATATCTAACAGAATTATCCATCCAACAGGAGTTTGATGTGTTCTTGAATTGTTGTTTATAAGGTTAATATTAACAATAAGGTGCATAAAATTACATATCTATATAACATCTTTATGTATAATGAAATTACTAAATTTGTAAAATCAACTGAATAAATTTCATTTTATTTGAACATGTCAATGCTCTATATTTACAACATAATAGTTCATCTACTTGGAAAAAAGTCATGAAAGTCAGTTTTAAAATAAAATCAACCCTTTTATCAGATCAATTTCTTGGAGAGTTTCATCCATATTATTGATATAAAAGATGATAAATATTGTAATTATAGTATTGTTGCTACCTTATTAGGAATGAGTAAGGAATCATGTATGTTGTGTACATGAACTTGCTTTAAAGAACTTAGTCCCTAATATTACATATAAGATCATTTGTTTGAAGACGATGACACTTTTTGTTGATTGAAAAACTTATTCTGCTAAGCTTAACCCAGAATTAATCATAACATTGACACCTCCCTTTTTCAGAATTAAAAAATTCGGTATTCTTCTGGACCATCCTTTTCCAAAAACATTAAAAAATTCTCACCAACAACACTTAAAAAACAAATTATAAGTAACGGCAAACGCACAATGGAAGCTGGACTGGAACGGAACACTAATTGCACAAATGAGGGAAAGTAAAGCAGGAGTGAGAGAAAATGGAAAGTGCAACCACTGCCATCACATCACACATCAGAGAACAATAACCACTAAGAAGGGGAAGGAGGGAGAAAAAAAAACTAGGTTTTAATTATAAACCCTTGAGGGTATATATGTCATTTCACCAATTTGATGGGGGTGTAGTTGGAGCAACGAGGGATGAAGGAAGTAAAAGTCCGTCTAGGTGAATTGGGAGTTATTACACTTGAATCTAATTAAATCAAAATTGCAGTGTAGACTTTAGAGTCTTCCTGTGCTTCTGTCAACACCTGCAATGGCAATGGTGCCTCAACCTCTGTTAATCCTTCTCTTCTTTTTCTCCCTTCTTTCAATTGTCAACTCCTCTCCTTCCCAACACATTCAGATCGTCGATGCCGAACGCAGGGTAAGTTTTTTCTTTTCTCGCAAAATGAACGTCGGCTTTCGCTAAGATCCGTGTCAAAATGGCAAAATTTGTTCTCCTGTGGTCGTCAATGCCTACAAAATTTGAACTTGCGATATGGGTATAACAATAAGTATCGTAGATTCATGTAAATGGGTGATTCTTGTGTGAACTGTGTGTGCCATCTGTATTTTGGTGCTTACACTTGTGTTTTTTTTAGAGTTCTGGGAAATTGAGACTGAATCATTCTAGCTCGTTTGTTAAAAATAGTTTGTGTATGATTTGGGGGGGTATAAGTGGACTAGTTTGTCCTTTACATGGAATACGATTTGGGGGAGAGTTCTAGTGTGATTTTTGACCTTTTTTTTTCTTCAAAAGAATTGAAATATTTCTGTGTGCATTTTTTGAGGAAATGTTGGGTATGTTCCACTATATTTGGGACCGTCCGAATGCTGTTTTCTATATTGCATGACTAATATGCCAATGATCCTTGCAGATTGACTTGACCTCTCACATCATTAAGGTGTACTTGACATTGAAGGTAAGCTCTCCGTACTGTTACTCTTTTGATAGTAGAGTTCTGTCTGGGTAGCATTTCCTGCAAGCATGTGTAGGAGAAGAAAATAAGAAGAAAAGATGAAATAATATTTTTCATTAGCTAAAGTTTGTTTATGTACAGGTTAAAAGTCAGATCTTTGAGAAGCTATATTTTTTAGAAATTAGTTTATACATAAGTTAATATTATAAGCATTTTCTTCTGGAAATGCTTATAGAAAAGTTTATCCAAACAGGTCCTAAGTCTGGTGTTGTCATGGTTTCTGTTTTGCATATCTGTAAAGTGTGTTCCATACTCAGCTGGGAATAGGGACTTGGCTTTAAGTACAGTACTTGATTCAGTTACGGGCATGTAAAAATCATGTTTTAGTTGGCCAGATGAATTTTATTATAATTTTATGAAAAGTGGTTTGAACCAAACTTATGTCTATACAAAACAATGTGAGATTAGTACATCTCATAACCATGCATAGAGCTTACTGAGTTTTACTTTTGCTCAATGTGATTAGAGTTACCTTCTGCAAACACTTAAGGCATGTTTAGTTGAAGTCCATAACTTGACCAACAAATCAGTATTTGTGTGGACCAAATTTTAACTTGAAATTATTTGTTTTATTTCTTTTCAATGGATTGTGCTATCATCATTTACAAAATTTGTCGATTTTATATTTCTGAGAGTTTTCCTTTCAGATTGAAAATTTGGGGACATCTGATGCTTCCGAAGTACATCTGGCCTTTTCACCCACTGAAGTTGAACATCTAGCAATGCTTAAAGCTGCTGCAACTTCTGGGAAGAGGAAGAAGAAAACTTATGTTCCTCTTGATGTCAAATCTGCTGAGCTACCTGATGGACCAAATGGAACTAAGTTTTTCTCTATAACTTTGTTAACTCCACTAAGTAAAGGTCAAACCACGACACTGGAGGTGCTTTACATATTGACACGTTCTCTGGAACCTTTCCCAGTTGAAATCAGTCAATCAGAGTCACAGTTGGTTTATTTCCGTGATAGTGCGATATTATTGTCTCCCTATCATGTCAAGCAACAGACATCTTTTATGAAGACACCAAGCACTCGGGTAGAATCATTCACGGTGGTGGAGCCCACTAAACGTGCTAGTACAGAGTTGAAATATGGGCCATATGAAAGTCAACCCCCGTATTCATATTCTCCTGTACTTGTTCATTTTGAAAATAACAATCCATTTGCTGTTGTTGAGGAGCTAGAACGTGAAATAGAAATATCTCACTGGGGAAGCATTCAAGTCACTGAGAGATATAGCTTGGTCCATGCTGGTGCTCAACATAAAGGTGTTTTTTCAAGGTATATTTGTTATTTCTCTTTTACTTGATGCTTCAGATCTGCATTCAGTTCTTTGGGAAACATATGTAACCGTTAAAATTTAGAAGAAATAAAAAAATTACATACATACTCGTTAAGATTTTGAAATGACCTTTTTCTAATATTTTTATTTATTTGTTGTATGTTTATTATTCTTATGCGTGTTGTACTTTGTCATAGTGATCTCATCTCACCTCTAGAAACATTGTCTAGTTTCTCACAATTCTTCCTGGTTTGATAATTTGGTAGTAACTTCAAATATTGTCTTTTTCCTACATGTTTTTGTGCAACATTTGATGACAGCATTCATGAATTATTTTTTGAAAGTTGTTAACTGTCAGAAAAAGGATCATTTTAAGATTGTTATCACATCCAGGCAAGAATAGATAGATTGACACTTTCTTCATAAGCACCCTATGTTTCTGTAGATTGACACGGACTCATACTGTAGTTTTACTCCAGTATTTGAACTTTCAAGACTTGAAATGGCCGCAGTTTTAACATATACTTTACCAACTGATTAACTGGATTAAGGTTAATGAGACATTAACTTATAGTATCTTTTGGTTTATATGTTAGTTTTATATTCTTCTGAATTTATTCTGACATTTTCCCTTCATATATAAACTTTTTTGTGTGCATAACTGGAGTTTTTCTGTTGGCAGGGTTGAATACCAAACTAGACAAGGTGGTTCTGGTGTTTCTTCATTTAAACATCTTTTAGCGAAACTACCCCCTAGGGTCCACTCAGTATACTACAGGGATGGAATAGGAAATATTTCTTCTTCACATCTACGTACAGATTCTCGGAAGGTAATATGTGTTATCGGATCTTTAAAAAAGATTATTTTACTCCCACCCTTCATGACATCGTCATGCACCATTTCTTTTCTTTTTCTCCCTCTTTCTTTTGCAAGACTTGGGGTAAAGAACTAGAAAACAAGTATGCTGCTGTATCACATCAATAGGTGACCACATGGCTGTGTTCTTCATAACTGAGACACGATGCTTTTTTTGCTTGAAAGTAATCTCATTCATGTCAACATAAAGAGCACCATCGTTTTCATTATTTGGTCTATTTTATGCTTTACTGGAGTACTGGTTAACATTAACACCTGGAAGTGATGATTTCTTCATGGGCATGCTTCTGTATTAATGAAGAGTAGGCGTTATACCAGTTATTGTTCATGTATAGAGATCACTGAGGAGTTTAGTCTTGAATGACAAAAAGATAATTTTTGTTTTTCAACATAATCGTTATTGTAAATGTCGAGTTTTCTGATTCATATTTATTTACACGTTTATTGATTGCAGTCAGAACTTGAAATTGAACCTCGGTATCCTCTATTTGGAGGCTGGAAAGCAACCTTTGTCATTGGCTATGGACTACCATTGCAAGACTTCCTTTTTGAATCTCCAGATGGCAGAAGATACCTCAATTTTACTTTTGGTTGCCCTCTTGTTGAGACAGTGGTTGATAAGTTGATTGTAAAAGTGTGTTTGTTATGTTACTGAAAATTGTTCTCCTTGCTTCAACTGCTTTTGTATACAAACGTGGAGGTTTAATTTACCCTTCTTGTTGAACCATTAATTTCAGGTTGTGCTGCCGGAGGGATCCAAAGATCCCACAGCTGAGGTTCCTTTTGAAGTGAAGCAGCATCTAGAGGTAATGTTCTCTTAAGATAATGATTTTTGTTCAACACTGGTTTAGTTTCAACTTTCGACTGCGCTCACAGCTTCATCTGTATTAAATCTTAGATGGAGCATGTGCACTTGTGACTTATAATTGCATCAGCTGCATTTCTCTATCTTATAATTAGGGATCGTTGTCTATAATAAGTTTTAAAAGTGATCAATTTAGCTCACAGAATTGAAAAAGAGCAGGAAAACCACCTCTTCCAAATAGGGCATTTCAGTCAGTACTATGATGATTTGATGATATAATGTATGAATATGGATATTGGCAACTGCTTTATATTATATATATTGCTTTACTGTCTGGTCGAATTGCCATCATACCTGATGATTTGACCTTCCTTGGCCTTGTTTATTGCACATTTATATTCTAAGAAAATTCATCAAAGTGTGGGACCTGGCTCAGAGCACTCTGGACAGCAATGCAATCTTATTCGGTTGCATTTAATCTATACATGTGTTTATTTGTTCGAGGGTGGGGAGTTAAAATTCTAGGACTAAGGTCCTGTTATTTTTTAAGTCTTGTTGAGTAGAGCTTGTACTCGGTGTAATACACCAGTACTCAACTTGATTAGTGGTGCAGTGATTTGTATTATAACATACATCATGTATAATATAAATTATTCAGAGTCTCTTCTTTTCCACCCAATCGTATAATTTCAACAGAAAGTTCCTTAAAAAAATCAGAAGTACACAACTTATTGCTAAAAGGGAACGGGGGAGGGTGTATCAACATGTTAAAGAAATAATTCATTTTGTAATCTTTGATTGAGAAAATAATATATTGTCTAGTTATATATACAATTTAACTTAAATTTCTCCAAGATAATTCATTTTTATTCTCTAGGTATAGTTTGATTCTGCTATTGAAGAATTTCACTTGCTGTAATTGTAATTCAAAGCATTTGATTCCCCCTAGCTAAAATGGTTTTAATTTGAACTTTGCAGATCAAGTATTCATATCTTGATGTTGTCGGCAGGACCGTGGTGGTTCTAGAAAAGAGAAATGTAGTTCCTGAGCATAATACTCCTTTCCAGGTAATTACCAAATCCAATGCCAAAAAATAAGTAAAAAGTTATAAAACTGGTTCAGTATGTGGGCATTTCATGAATTCTAAGAGCATGAAATTTGCTTATTACGGCCCAAATCAGGGACTAATGCTACTTTTATTTAAATTTCATGATGCAACAAAATTTGTTGACGCCATGTTAATGGCAAGAAATTATTCTGGAGCATATAGAATATCCTGTATCCTATATTTCCTAGCAATGGCAGTTAATAAATGAGGCATATGAAACAATGTCGTGTATGCAAATGGATGGAGGTCTTGTTGTAGATGAAAATTGTGTTTGGCTTGAATCTGTCTATTTACCCTGTTTGTAAGCCTTCGGGTCGTAATTTTGGGCTTAAAGCTTACAATCGATGTACGGAAAAATTCTTTTTTGATCCCCTTTTCTTTGCCAGTAATTTTTTCTTAGTTTAAAATCCAAGAAAAAATGTTTTTCATGGATTTCTCAAATAATTCTAAACAAAATTCTCTTTGCCTTGTATTCTCTCTATCACCACTTAATTTACTGTGATTCTTACCAGTCCTCCTGTCTCATGCCCTTTTTTGCTTGTCTTTAGTCTTTATTATTTATTAAGATGCCTTTTACCTACAGTAATTCCAATTGTAACATATCTGATACTTAAATGACACATGTTGGATCAAGTTTGAACAACATCTGCAAAAGGTTTGGATTGAATTTTTATCTTCTTCTGAAACCTTAATTGAATCTAAAAGGGTGTAAAACACTTAGCACTGCCTTTAATATCTGCAACTACAATAACGGAAGGCAGAACATATTATGAAATATGTTATGAAATCATGGACTTATTTTCCAAATAAATTTCTACTCAACTTGTCAAACGGTTTGGACCAGACCTAAAATTACTACATGCATTAACTTCAAGTCTGGTCTAGGTCTATGATTTTATTATTCATTCTATAAGTAAACTTCTGCCCTAGGCTATGGTCTAACCATTTTTTATGTCATTATTTTGGTAGGTATACTATGGTTTTAACCCAATATTCATGCTTGCTGAGCCATTGATGCTGGTAACTGCATTTTTCTTGCTTTTTGTTGCTTCTGTGGCATATCTTCACATTGATCTTTCCATACGCAAGTGAAGGACATCCATAGTCTCTTGAAAGGTATGTGTTAAATCACTCTTTCGTCTATTTTTATGATTAAAACATTCTCTTTGGCCGTGCCCTCTATTGAAGTATTGTGGCTTGCTTAACAGGCATTGACTGAGCATATCGAAGGGTTCCATAATTTTGGAAGGTGATATTGCATTTTGGCAATATTGTGTGGAGCTAAGAGTACTGATTGCAATTATAGATTTTACTTGTTTGTACAATTTTCCCATGGCAATTTTATCTTAGCCACTTAATGGTAAGAAACCTGTAAGATTTTACCATAGAGGTATTAGAAATATTGAAAAAGAAAAACGTATTCAATTATCTATGTTAGAATCATTTCGTTAAAAGGTAATCCGCATTTAAATGAGTAAATTTATTACAAAATATCATTATAGATAAACAACAGTGTCATTGTGGTGAAATTAATGTGAGAAATACCATTTAAACCGAATTTTGGGCCGGACTATTTGGCATCTTAGTTCGAATTAGGACATTATTACATCCATACATCTAAGTTGAAATCCTATAGCATTTCCATTGCGGGAGTTATATACTTTCATTACAGGAGTCATATATTGGGTGATAAGATTAAGAGTTGGATCTTGTAATACTTTCCTATTAGACTACGTTCTAATGATATAAAAAATAAGCTTAAGTTTCAAGTCTTTTTGTAAAAAAAAAAAAAAAGAAATATTAATAAAAATATAAATTAAATAA